>Ga0209521_10001448_pt1 | contig 19421 bp, 18 predicted proteins | sample Rifsed19ft4_FD_184016 | JGI IMG/M metagenome (GOLD analysis project Ga0209521, IMG submission 184016) | Soil microbial communities from Rifle, Colorado, USA - sediment 19ft 4 (version 2) | ecosystem: Environmental > Terrestrial > Deep subsurface > Rock core/Sediment | place: Rifle, Colorado...
ACCGCTCAGAGCACGTCGAATGATGGGGCCATTCAAACAGTAGTCGAGCACAAACTGGACGACAAAGATATCCGGAACGGCGAGGGCCCTTGGGTCGCCGTCGAAAATGGGATCGTTACCCTTAAGGGAAAGGTCAAGAGCGTGTGGGCCAAGAACGAGGCGGTCCAGCGCGCCATGGAGGTTGAGGAAGTGGCGGCGGTGGAAGACGAGCTCGAGATCGCTGTTGGCGAGAGCGACGCAAGAGTGGCGGAGGAGATCGCCAAGAAAGTCCGCAGTTACCCCTTCTACACGGTGTATGACGACGTCAACCTCGCAGTGAACGAAGGCCACGTCGTCTTAGAGGGACGGGTCACCATGCCCTTCAAGTCCGAAGAGATCGAGGAGAGAGCCTCCAAGGTCTTGGGCGTTCAGAGCGTACAGAACAACATCCAGGATCTTCCCACCAACATTCACGATATGCGGTTGCGCGCCTCCCTCACCCGTCGGATCTACGGCGATCCGCTCTTTCGAGAGTATGCCTTTCGCTCCCAGCCCCCTATCCATATCGTCGTGGAACGGGGTCGTGTGGTTCTGACGGGCGCGGTACGCTCTAACGTAGAGAAAGTCATGGCGGGGACCATCGCTCGATCGACCTTCGGGGTCTTCAAAGTGGAGAATCTGCTCAAGGTGGCGAGCTGACGATCGCGTCGGGGAGTAAATGTCGTCACACGCTGGCCAACGACCGGTCAGCGGGCATGGCAGGGGAGGGAGTGAGGACCGGGGCGCTCTGCGCCTACCGGCCGTAGCGCCTTGACATCACAGGCGATATGGCATCTTATTGATGTTTGGTTGACATTTCCTCAAAACACCGAGGAGAGCGCGAGTGGCTCCCGGGACGGCGCCGGGAACCGGTGCGCCTGGGGTACGACACCGTGTTCGGAGAACCGACGACGAACGCGCCATCCGGAGGATAACCGCCCTTGGTCGAGCTCAACCATGGTGACCGCTATGTAAGGGCCAAGATCATCTACTACGGCCCCGCCGCCGGCGGTAAGACGACCAGCCTTCAAGTGCTTCACCGGCGGGCCCGGGGAGCTCAGAAGATGGAGCTGATCTCGGTCAACACCGCCCAAGATCGAACCATCCTCTTCGATCTCCTGCCCCTGCGTACTCTGGCCTTTCGAAGCTACGAGCTGCGATTTCAAATCGTCGCCGTGCCCGGTCAGCGTCTCTATGCCGCCACTCGAAAGATGCTGCTCAAGGGGGCAGACACGATCGTGTTCGTCGCGAACTCCGCGGCGGACCGCTTTCAAGAAAATCTCCAGAGCTTGAAAGAAATGACCGAGAATCTACTGAGCCACGGTATCGACCCCTCTGCCTTACCCATCGTCTTTCAGTTCAACAAGCGTGACCTTCCCAATATCACCGAACTGAAGGTCATGGACCGGGCGCTCAACGCGCGCGCCGCGGAAAGCTTTCCCTCCATAGCGATTCGTGAAGAGGGGGTCTTGGAGACTTTCGCCTCCGCGCTGCGCGTGACGATGACCGAGCTCTCCACCCGATACAAGATCGGCGAGGATGTGCGCGGGCCCCGGGCGGCTCGAGAATGGACTGAGCGGGCCATGCGGGAGACCTTCGAAACGGCCAAAGCGGCCCCTTCCGAAGTGGCCGAGGCGGCTTCGCCCCCTCCTCCGCCGGGGCCGGCTGCCGCGGCCAAGCTAGCTCCCGCGACCGTACTGCGAGTTCGAGCCCCCTCCATGCCCCGCACCACAATGGGATTTAAGCCGTCACCGCCCGGCGCTCCCCTGCCATCCGAAAAAGAATGGACGCCTTCCGCGGCGGCGGAGGCTCAGGATCCCAAGGGGGCACAGGCCCTGGTGGAGAGCTACGCCGAGGCCGCGGCGGGGCTCACGGACCATTTGAGCCGCGTCAGAGAAGAGAGGGACGAGGCTAATCGGAGACTGGAAGAGCTTTACGCGGTGGCCGACGTCGGTCGGAGCCTGCTGCATTCGTCTGGCGACCGAGCCAAGATCCTGCTGGAAGGCGTGGTCAATAAGATGTCCAGCATCTTCCGAACGTCCCAGTGTTCCCTCTCTCTGTTACGGCCGGACGGGGAGCTGGAGGTGGTCGTTCAACTCGGGCTCGAGAACGACCCGATGACTGTCGCGACGTCTTCCCAAGGCAGGCCGCTCGGCTCGTCGCTTCTGGAAACTGGAAGGCTTCGCCTCGAGCTACGCGGAGCCCCCGGCCCATTGGGCGAAGCGATTGAGCGGGCTGGTCCAGGCTGCGTGGCCGTCTTGGTCTTGCCGCTTCAGACTCCGGCTCGCCCCCTGGGACTCTTGACCTTCTATCTGCCGGAAGAGGCCTCCCTCCCCACCGAGTTCGAGATGGAGCACCTGGAGCGGATGGCCCTTGGGTTGACTCTTACCCTGGAAGCAGCCTCCGACGCCGTATCGACCGAGCGGCTGGAAACCATCACCACGGCCGCACTCGCCGGCCAGCTGGCACAACGTGTTTTTCGGTCGGCGGAGAGCCCCATCGATCAAATCGTCTCCTCCCTATACCGGCTCCGCTCCCGCGCCGGAGCACCACCCTGGCTCACGGAAGGCTTGGCAGAAATTGAGGACACCGTCTTTCAGCTGCAGAAGCTGGGCCGGGCGGTGGCGGCCTTCGGCGAGGAAGAGATCCCCCCCGCCGAGCGCATCGCGGTAGAGGATCTTCTGGCGGACGTGGAAAAGGACTTTCGCGTCCCGCTCACCGAGGCAGGCATCACCCTCCAGATCGAGAACAAGGCGAGCGGGTGCTTCGTGCGAGCCGAGCCCGTTTTGCTGCGAGCCCTTGTCGCGGGTCTCATAGAGAACGCCCGTTGGTGTCTGGACGGGATTACCTCGGGAGGTGTGGTGCGCCTCATCGCATCGGCCGCGGAAAAAAACGTGCAGCTCGCGGTGTTCCACAACGCCGCTGCCTTGGCGTCCCGGAGAGCCCCCGCCCAGGCCTTGGCCTGGCCATTCGATCGGCGGGTGGCCGACGTCAACTTGCGGTTGGTTGAGACGCTGGTCTCCCAGTTTCAGGGAGAACTGAAGAAGGAGACTCGAGCCAGAATCGGTACGATGACCACGCTGTTCCTACCCAGCGACTAACAAACGGAAGACTAGATACCGACCGCAGGCCGCGAAGCAGAATCGGGTTTGGGCACTTCCACCGGGTTTTCCCAACGCAAAGCGTCTCTGAGATAGATCAGGGCCAAGGCGAGGATCTGACCGACGCGACGCAGGTAGAACCAGCTCGCGGAGCCGGTAGGAAAGACATCACTCAATACCTTCCGCCGAGGGAAAGTAAACTCGAGGAGGTATCCCAACTTCCCGATCCAAGAAGGGATGGAGAAGGCCACCAGGAGCTCACCCGAGGGCTCCTTGGCCGTCCTCCCCACGACGGCATCCATGAACCTCGCTTCCAACCGACTCAAGCTCGGTAGAGTCACCCAAACTCCAGCCGGGATCTGCACTCGCAAGAGCCGCGCCATACCCATGGCGGCATAGGCCACCGAGCGCAGCGTTCCGGTCGTCTGGGCCTGCAGCAAGAGCTCTTCCCAGTCGAGCTGCCGGGACACCAAGGCGAGGTCCAGGAACCAGATGAGCCGAGAGAACGAATGCTTCTGTGCGTGCACGGCGAGGTGCAGAAACTGGTGCGCCGGTGACAACACCAACAAGCTTCGGTCACCGGGGTCGAGTGGCACCGCTTTCTTCCAGAGCGCCTCGCCATCGAAGTGAAACGCCGAAGTCCGTCGACGTATCCGAGAAGCGTTGATGAGATCGTGATGCAGATCGAACATCACCGACCCCTTGGTGAGGAGTGTCCCCGACCGGGATGCGGTGCGGAAACCACGCTCCAAGAGAGCCTCACGAACCACCGGCAGATCGGCCTCTTGCATCAGGAGGTCCAGATCGCTCAGGGGCCGAAGTCCGATCTGTCCTCCGTAGGCCGTCGTCGCCAAAGCCCCGCCCTTCAGCAGAATCGCTCGAATCCCTTTTTCTTGGAGCACCGCCCGAAGCCCTAGCAACTCGGCGAAGAGGGCCCCATTGGCGACAAAGGTGCCACGAAGAGCGAGAGACAACGGCTCCAGGGGAAGATTGAGGCGATAGGTTCGCGCCAGGCGTTCCAGCTGAAGCGCCAAGACCCCGCTCATCCCCTCCTTTGCGGCCACATCGGAAAGGCTCGGCCAGTCCAAGCCGGAGAGGCCGGAGAGGCCGGAGAGCGCCTCGTCGTCCCGGGCGTTCCCAAGAAAGAGGCGCGCCGCGGTAAGGAGCAGTTCCCGCTCTCGGCCCGTCAGCACCCGCACTCGTTCTGGGCCGCCGGAGTAGGCTTGCACTTCCCGTTGCAGCAGCGCTTAGCAGCGCACTGATTGAGAGCGCCAACGTAGCAAGGCGTACAATTGCCGGCAGCACCACATTGACCCTCTTGAACACAGCTCAACGCGTGCGCGGGGGCTGGAGCAACAATGGAGCTCACCACCGGCAGCATCACCGAAGCCGCCAGCCCAAGCTTTTTCAACCGGCCCATAAAGTCCCGCCGCGTGTATCTTGCAGACGCAGGCGGCCCCTCCAGCAAGTGGGCCCTCGCCAGGCGGTCGATGGCGTAACGAACCAGCTCCCGATCCGCCGGCGCATCGAGCTCTCTTTGAAGAATGCGTGCCATCTGTGGGACGCTGGTCTTCCCGTCGCAGTGACGCCACACCACCGCCGCCGCCTGATTCAGACAATGAGCGCGATGGCGCTCCAGATCGTAGACCAGGACTTCGTCGGCGAGGGTCTGTACCGCTACGCCCTGTTTTCTGCGCTTCGGCTTATTTCTCGCGTTGCTCATGGTTCTCTTCCTTGCATTAGGCGGCCTCGTCCAGCCGCGACAACAGGGTCTGTACGACCTCATCCACCTCGCCCCGCGCTCCCATCAAGATAGGAACACGACCCACCGCGCGCTTCAAGGTCGCCAGCGCCAACTTCGGCTGCAGGCGCGCCGAGACCGTGTTGGCCAGAAGCGCGAGAGCCGCCTGCCCCGGGGAAAGCGCTCGAGGGCGCCAGATGGCTCCCGGCTTGTACTCGCTCATCACCACCAGCCCTACTCGCAGTGGCCGGGAGCCGGCGGAACCACCTAGCTCCTCAACCGCATACCTTCCGAATCGTCGGCCGCTTCCATCCCGGATGGCGAGCGGGCGGGGATAAGGGTGGACGCGGCCGCGGGTATCGAAGATGGCGTACTCGTCGGAATAGTAAGTAGCCCCGGCGCGCACCAAAGCTGCCACCAGCGTCGTCTTGCCGCTGAAAGATCTTCCGGGCAGGACGACGGCGCGACCCCGCCATCCCACCACCCCGGCGTGGGTGAAGATCCGAGTCTTGGACGCTTCCGCGACAAAGAATTGCATGTCGGAGGCCAGCACCTCCAAGACCTCATCCAGATCCATGCTGCGTCCGACTCTCTTCATGTCGGCGTAGAGCAAGTTGTAGCGCCGGATCCTGCTTTTCGGACTAGCGCCTCCCACCCGAAGGGAGTAAAGACGGTCCACTACTGGGTGCGTCGCCGGCTTCCACCCCGGCGGCAACAAGCTTTCTATCCGGTCGAGAGCCCCTGGCTCGTTGACCCGAATGCCCACACGGGCACCGAAGGCCCGAAAAGCCATGCCGCCCGCCCACCCGAGGCGGTCGAGCTTGTCCATTCAGGTGGAGCCGACTCTCCGTCGAGGCAAGTCCGAAGCCGCCAAGCCATTCCTCCTGCCGGTGCCGGATCGCGGCACACGGCTTCCCGCGCCCGATCGATCGCAGCCTGGTAATGACGATGGATTGTTATCTGTTATTATATCAGTAGGTTACCAGAAGTCCTCGGCGATAGCAACCGGAAGCTCCGACTCAAGTCAGACAGTTACCTGCGGCTGCGGACCGGGAATTTTTGTAAGGAAGCAATCTCACTCAACCCTTCGCGGACCAGGGCTTCGATCTCGGGGCTGGGCTTCAAATCGAGTGCGTCCACGAAATGCTGGTAAGCGGCGGTGGGCTCGCGGAGGGTGTGAAGCTCGAGAAGACCGGCATAGGCGTGCGCCTCGGCGGCTCCCCGTCCCGCCGGGTAGTCCCGCAGATGCCGCTGATACACGACCAGGGCCCCCTTGGCGTGTCCGTTGCGGGCTAGCCAATTACCGAGCGCAATCGAATCATCCGGACTCAGCAGCCGCCGGGTTGCATGGGAAGGTAGCTCGAAATAGAGCCGTGCCGCCTCTTGGAAGTTCCCGGCCTTTGCCGCCGCGACGACCTGCTCCCCCAGAGGGAGCGCGGCGGCGGCGGGTACGCGGCGAACGCGATACTCGGCCGGGCGGGAGCTCAGGGCGCGCTGGCCGGCAACCCAAGCAACCAGCACTCCCGCCACGAAACCCCCGATGTGCGCGCCAAAGGCGACTCCTCCCCCTCCCTGTCCCTGGGTGACGAGGAACGGAAGGAGATTGTCCAGCAGAAGGTAAATCCCCAGCACCAAGCGGGCCGGTGCCATGATGACTTGCGCGAACAAGGGAAAGATGAAGACCCAGAGCCGCACCCGGTTGTGGGGAAACCAAAGAAAGTAGAAGCCGAGAACTCCGGAGATGGCGCCGGAAGCTCCCACCATGGGCAGGGAGGACCCACCCGAGAACAGCCAGTAGAAGAGGGTGGCGGCAACGCCGGTCATCAAATACCAGAACAAGTACTTGAGGGGGCCCAGCCGGTGCTCGACGTTGTCCCCGTAGATCCAGAGGAACAACATGTTGCCGAAGAGGTGCATGAAGCCCCCGTGGAGAAACATGGCGGTGAAGAGCGTAAGGAGAGACGGCTCCGCGGTTCGAAACCCGTAAGAGAAAACGACGAGATCGTAGACCGTCACCTGCGGCAAGACGTCGGAGAGCGGAACATTGGGAGGAAGACTCTCCGTCACCGCTCTCAAGTACTCCTGGAGGAGCGGACTCTGAGGATCCGGAGCGGTGAAGCTCAAAGGCAGAGAGACGAAGAGATAGACGGCCACGTTGGCCGCCATCAGGGCATAGTTCACATAGGGAATGCCGCGGGGGTTGGGCTCGTCACCGAGGGGTAAGAACATGCATAAGCCTCGAACGCCGCTCGGACTATACCATTGCTGGGCACCCTGGGGGGCTTGATGCGGGAAGGCCTAGGCGGCGAAATCTACCGGATCGACGCGCTGCACCTCGTCGACGGCATCGAAGTCGGTGTCGGTTGACAGAAGGCGCCGGAGTCCTCCCTCTTCCATGGATGCGATGTGCACTGCATCGCGCGCCGAGAGACTTCCGTACTGAAGCAAGAGCTCCCGGGCGCGGTCGGTCGTCTGCTCCGTCACCGGCAAGACCTCATCGCAGAGCTCGATCGCCGCGCTATAGACGTCGCGGGCGATATCGAGTCTTTCGATGGAAGAGTAGCGGTAGAGAATCTCCTGCAAGACCTCGGAGTCGGTAACCAGGCTCACCCTGCGGTTGACGGCAGCTTCCAGAGCGGCACGACAAGGCTCGCGGAGAGAGTGAGGCCCACCCGCGGCGTAAATCAACACGTTGGCGTCGAGGAAGTAGGCGTCAGGTCTTGTCTTTCTTGATGCTCGTCTTGAGACCACCGTACTGGTGCTTCCAGTCGCCGTAGATGTCGGGCACCGGGGTCGCATCAAGCGACAGAAGCTTCTCCAGCGCCTTGCGCTTGGCCCGTTCGGCCTCGGGGGTGAGGCAGTATTTCTCGATCGACTCGCGGACCAGCCCAGCGAGCTTCTTTCCATCCCGGCGCGCGATGCGCGTCAGCTCGTGATACTTCCCTTCCTCAAGCGTTACCTGGATCTTCTTGGTCCTGGACATCTTAACGCAACCAGCTTGAGTGTATTTAATTTTGACATCTGTGTCAAGCTATTTGTGTCAAAAAGATCTCCACGGCTTCTCGCCTCGGGAATCGGCTTCGCCTCATTTATCAGTCGGGGCCTCACTCCTCGTTCGGCCCCTGGCCTCCGCTCGACACGCTTCGCTGCGGCCGGCGGCCCCGCGTGCCGCCTGCTTGTGATACGATCGCCCCATGAACGGCCCGACCTCAGGGCCCGTCTAAGGTCGTGGAAACCGATTCCAGGAAATGATGCCCATCCCCAGGCGAATCGACCTCACGGTTCCCTGCCCGGTCCTGTTGAAGTCGGCCATCAATTCCGGTCGCGGGCACCTGGTCAATGTCTCTTCCGATGGGGGTTACGTCGCCACCCCCATGCTCCTCCTGCCTCAGGCGCAGGTCAGCATGCTCATCATCCTGCCGGAGCTGAAGCACTCGGTGAAGGCGGAGGCCGTCGTCACCTGGGAGAACCGCGGGACCGTGCAGCGAGGCGGACTCCCCCCGGGCTATGGTGTGCGTTTCATCAAGCTCCCCGAGGAGACGGCCATCAAAATCAGAGAGCTCTTGGAGACCGCCGCGGACCCCACGCCGACCATGCCCTTGGGAAAAAAATACAGTGACTTCTTCTTGACCGAAGAGGTTCCGGACGGCCCCCCATTTCCACTACGGGAGGAATCTCTCCTCGCCCACGCTCCGGATGCGCCCGGCATTTTCGCCTTGTCCTACGACCGCGCACAGGAAGTCTTGGTGGGCCGGGCCGATCAGAGTCTCCGGGCAACGCTCGCCCGCTTCGTCGGCGACTACGCTTATTTCTATTTCGAGGTCATCGAGGACGCGACCGAGCGGTTCTACAGCCAGTGCAAGATGTTTCACAGAATGGGCGGGGACCGAGGTCAGCTGGACAATTTAGAGCACCCTGTTGCACCGGTGACGTCCGGACTGGAGTGCCCGGTCTGCCTTTCCTCGAAGCGTCAGTCCCCTCGACCCGCCTGAGCCTTCCTAGCGGCTGGCCAGGCCACCGGCCGTCTCGCCTCCGTCGATGGTAAAGACTTGCCCGGTGATGAACGCGGCATCATCGGAAGCCAGGAACGCGAAGAGAGCCGCGATTTCCTCCGGTTCGGCGTGACGGCCGAGCGGTATCTTTTCGTTGACCCTCTGCAGGGCTTCCGCGGTGTACTCCGCCCGTTGCATGGGGGTGAGAACGTAACCCGGCGCCACCGCATTCACCCGGACGGTGGGAGCGAGCTCCAGTGCCACCGAACGCGTCAGCTCGATGACCCCCGCCTTGCTGGCGTTGTAGTCCGCGTAGTAAGGGTAGCCGAACAGGCCGTTCGTCGAAGCGGTGTTCAGGATCACTCCGCTGCCTTGCTCCATCATGTGGCGCGCCGCGGCCTGAAGCACGAAGAAGCTTCCGGTGAGATTGACCGCCAGGATCCGATCCCACTCGGCGGGCGTTATGTCGAGAAAGGCATGGCGGATACTGATGCCCGCATTGTTAATGAGAACGTCGACGCCTCCCATGAGATTCACTGCCCTCGCGAAAGCAGAGTGGACCTCTTCGCGGTTGGCGACGTCACAGACCAGTGCGCCTGAAAGATCGGGTAGCTCCCCGGCCATCTTCTTTCCGGCCGCCTCATCCCGATCGAGAATCGCGGTGCGTGCTCCTTCCTCCAGGAAGCGGCGCGCCGTGGCGGCCCCGATGCCGCTCGCGCCGCCGGTCACCAAGACCCGCTTTCCCTCTAGCCCCCGCATCTTCACCCTCCCTGCTCACCCGCTACCCAGAGCCTGCGAACGGCCCTCCGGTAGCGGCACCGGCGCATCGTAACAGCGAGAAAGTGGAAGTCCAACGTCCTTCCTGGTTGGGGCGGGGACGGCATTTGTGGATCGGATCGAATTGTGGCATATGCGATGTGCGTTCCTCGCCGCCGGGGGCGATGGACCTCCAAATGCCCGGCGGTGTCATTGAGTCTAGCGAGTCATGAAGCGGTTACTGGTCTCCCCCGGCGAGCCATCCAAGACCAGTCTGGAGTTTTATGCGGATTCATTTATTCCATCTCTCGCTGGTTCTTTCAGTCTTTCCGGTCGTGCTCTCCTGCTCGGGCGCGCCTACTTCGGCTAGATCGATCAGCGCCTCTGACGAGGCTCGGCTGAACGAACTCTGGGCGGAAGGTCAGAGCTCGCTAGCGCAGCTCAGCAAGCAATGGTCGGAAGAGGGGACACGCCCCATCGGAGGGGACGTCTTCTCGGTGAGTCCGTCTCGATTCAGCTTCGTCGCTCATGATGAGCCGCTGTCGTTACAGGGCGAGCCGGTTGGGGGTTACTTCGACGCCGCCACCCAGAGCGTTCATTTCTACCGGCCGATGATGGACGGCGCCATCCAACACGAGACGGGGCACGCGGTGCTCTACGCGCTGGCCGACCTTCGATGGAGGTGCGTGTTCCACCGGGACTGCAAGTAGCTCACCCTCGCGTCCCTTCCTGCTCAGGGTCCAGGCCGGCACCATGACGGGCAGCGGAAACGGCGGCCGTTAGCAGCCCGCAGGTCAGGCCGAAAACACCGATGCCCAGGAGCTCCAGCCAGCCGTTGAGCCCGGTGGGTTGAAACACCGCCGCGATCGCATGGCCAAGGTGGAAACCCTCGCCGGTTTCGCTGGGAAGCGCCTGAAGCGCCGCCAGGATCACCAGCAACATCGTCGCACCGATCCCGCCCGCCGCGGCCCCTACCAGACCCCGGACGGCGACCTGCCGGGAGGACAGAGGCCGGCGCTCGGCGGGCGTTCGGATCTCGAACCTGGGCTCGCGAACCCCCAGCGGTACGAATCGGGCGAGCAAGACCATGCCGGGGATCCCACAAGCCATGGTGAACAAGAAGAAGGACCTCCAACCGATGGCATGGACCAGGAACCCGCTGACCGGACCGGCGAGGAGTCGAGGGAGGCCAAACAGGCTGGAAAAAAGAGCGTATTGAGTCGCGGAGAAACGCTTCTGCGTCATTCGTAAGAGCAAGACCGAGTAGGCTCCGGTACCCAGGCCGGAAGTGAGAAGCTCGAATCCTGTGGCTCCGAACATCAGAAACCGATTGACTTCGCTTCCCGCCAGCAAGAAATAGCCAATGTTAGAGAAAATCTGAAGAAACCCGAAGAGCCAGAGGGATGGGCCTAGTCCGATGAGCGTCGTGACGACACCGCCGCCGAAAGTTCCAACAATCGTAGCCACGGTCCCTACCGAGGCCAGCGCCACGCCTCGATCGACGCTGTTGTAGCCCATATCATTGAGGAAGGGTCGGGTCAGCGATTGGGCTAATTGATCTGCGAACTTGTAGAAGAACACGAAAGCCAGGATCTCGAGCGCACGATGCCGGCTGAGAAAACCCAGGAAGGGCAGCCAGATGGCGTCGCGGAGGGTCCGCGGTACGACGAACTGCTGCTCGGGTTCCGGGGCCTTCCAGGTGATGAGCAGCATCGGGATATACGCCAGGGCCAAGCCGACATTCACCAGTGGCCAAGAGTACGCCCCCGCTAATGTGATGCTCATTCCGCCGGCAACGAACATGGCGACCCGATAGACGGCGATGCGCGCCCCCACCACGACTCCCTGCTCCTCGGAGCGCAGGACATCCACGGCATAGGCATCGATGGCGATGTCCTGAGTTGCGGCCGCGAAGGCGATGGCGAGGGCCAGGGCACCGACCACCCAGGGTGTTTCCGGATGATCTCCGACCCCGGCAAGCATCAGGCTCAGCGCAAAGAGGGCGACCTGAGCGATGGTGGCCCAACCCCGTCGGCGACCGAGAAAAGGTGGGACATAACGATCCATCAGCGGCGACCAGAGGAACTTGAAGGTCCAGGGGGCCTGCGCCAGGCTAATCAGCCCGACGATGCGGATGTCGACTCCGATGTCGCGCATCCAATCGGGGATCGCTATCCAAACCAAGCCCAGAGGCAGACCGGAAGAAAAAGAAAGAAGGGAAACGGAAGCGGTGCGCCACGACCTCATCGCCTCCAGCAGGCTGGCCCATGTTCCGCGACGTTTCTGTTCGTGCCGCGCCTCGCTCATCGAGAGCTAGCTCCGGCGCCGGTAGATCTCTTCCATACTCTCGATCTCGGCCGCGGTTTTTCTTGGGTCCCATCCCAGCTCGGATGCGATCACGGCGGCGCAGGCCTCCAAACACGAACGCCCCGGGTGGCCCGCCGAGCCGAGCTCGGTGCGTCTCAAGATCACACTGGCCAGGTCGACCGCTTGTTCTTCTCGCACCGCATGGAGCACCTCCGCTTTCAAAACGGGAGAACCCTCCACCACCGGGAGCGCGTTCGCCGAATCTTCTTCGACGTGTCGGATGACGTCCCCATAGGCGGAGCCGTACGTGCCAATGAGGTGGCGCAGAGAGGGTTCCTGCAATTGGAGGGGATTTCTTCTCACCTCTTGATCGAGGAACTCCGGGAATCGCTCCGTCGATCCTCCATAGATCGGTGTCGTCGCGGTACGAGCTCGCGGAGGAGACTTTCCCAGCAGGTCAAAGACGCGATCCACCGCCTTCTCGGCGACGTCGCGGGCGGTGGTGTACTTGACGCCGACCATGCTGATCAGGCCATCGACCCCTTCCGATCGGTGGTCGTGTATCCGATGTCTCTTGACCAGCGTGACGCTATCGCCGTTTTCTCCTCCCGGGGTCATGGGAAGAAGCCCTCGATGGACGAGGCGCACATCGTGGCGACGTAGTTGGGCGGGCGGGTAGGCATGGTTGATCTCCTCCAAGAGCTGTAGGATATCTTCTTCTTTCGCCTCCACGTCGTCCGGCGCACCCTCATAGCCCGCGTGCCGAGTGCCCACCAAAGACACGTCGCGCCACGGAATGACGAAAAGAACTTGACCCCGATTGCGGTTGGAAAGACCCACCGCGATGTCCCGAAGAATCGGCCGCGTCACCAGGTTCATCGCCTTCGAGAAATGAAAGAGACGAGGTCGCCTTTCGCCGTCCAAGGTATCGAGGACCCGATCGACCCATGGGCCACTGGCGTTCATCACCACCCGGCTTCGGATGGCCAACCTCCCTCCGTCCAGGACGTCCTTAGCCTCTACTCCACACACCCGGGCGCCCTCGCGAAGAAAGCCCACCGCCTCGACGTAGTTGGCCACTTGCGCGCCGGCCTTCGCCGCCGAAATGACGAAGGTCAGGGTGAGGCGGTCCGAGTTGGTTATCTGCGCGTCGTACCAAAATGCGCCACCGGTCAGACCTTCTTCGGGAACACCGGGGAGCAAGCGCCGGCACTCCTGGCGCGAAACGACCCTTCCGGGAGGGAGGAATTTATTGGGGTCGGTGTCCCGATTTCGATCGAAGCCCACCAAATCGTTCAAAAGCATCGCCACCGCTAAGAGCGGACGGCGACGAAGCCCCTGGTCGTAGGTTGGCAAGAGAAACGGCATGGGCTGAATGAGATGGGGGGCGATCCGCATGAGAGTGCGCCGCTCCCGGACCGACTCCCGCATTCTCCGGAAGTCCGCATGCTGAAGGTAACGAAGTCCACCGTGAACTGTCTTGAGGTTGTTGAACGAAGTGGCGCCTCCGAAGTCGCCCTTGTCGATCAGAGCGACCGAGAGTCCACGCAGCGCTGCATCCCAGGCGGTCACCGCGCCGTACACTCCCGCCCCCACCACCACCAGATCGAACGTCTGGCGCTCCAGAGAAGAGAGCTCTCGCTTCATATCCGCTGTCTTCGGCTAGGGGGGATACTATAATAAACTCCGCTCCTGGAGGGCGCATGTCCTTGGAGACCACCAAAACGAGTATCACCGGGCAAGTCGAGATCGATCCCGCTTCTCTCCTGGGAAAGATCCAGAAGTATTGGAACGAGCGGATCCATGATCTGGAAATGACATCGCACCCGCCCGGCACGCGGGAGTTTTTCCGGGACCTCGACGAGTACCGCTTCGACAAACTGCGCTACCTCCCCCGGGTGGTGGACTTTTCCGGCTACCGAGGGAAGCGGCTCCTGGAGGTGGGCTGTGGTATCGGAACGGATCTCGTCCGTTTCGCTTCGGGAGGGGCGCAGGCGGTGGGGGTGGATCTCTCCGCCACCGCTCTTGGTCTGGCGCGAAAGAACGCGGATTACTCGGGAGTCGGGCTGGAGCTCGGTCTCGCCAACGGAGAGGAGCTACCTTTCCAAGACGCTTCTTTCGACGTCGTCTATGCCCACGGGGTTCTCCAGTACACCGCCGATCCTCGGCGCATGGTAGCGGAGTGCCACCGCGTTCTGAAGCCGGACGGCCAGGCGATCTTCATGGTCTACAACCGCATCTCCTGGCTGAACGCGCTTTCCAAGCTGATGCAAGTCTCGCTCGAGCATGAAGACGCGCCCAACTTGCGAAAATACTCCATCAGAGAGTTTCGCGAGCTGTTGGCCGGATTTCGGCAGGTGCGGATCGTTACTGAGCGTTTCCCGGTCCGCTCTCGCCTCCACCGTGGATGGAAGGGCTTTCTCTACAACCATCTTTTCGTCGGCTCTTTTCGGCTCTTACCTCGACCCATGGTGCGGCCGTTCGGTTGGCACCTGATGGCGTTTTGCAAGCGTTAGGGGCGGCAGATCCGACCCGGGTCCGCTCGCCGAGAGGGCTCACGTTTTTCGACCGGAAACGGCGGAGTAGTTTTCCGACACCGGCTCCAACTGCCTCAAAATCTCGGCGTCCCTCACGATGCCGCGAAAGGTCTCCACATCGATGGTCTGCCCGGCGTCCGAGTAGCTGGTCTCCGGATGAGTGTGGACCTCGATCAGAAGGCCGTGCGCGCCGGCGGCGAGAGCGGCGCGGGCCAACGGTCGGACCCTTTCCCGGGCTCCCACCCCGTGGGAGGGATCGACCAGGACGGGTAGATGCGACATCTGCCGGACCAGCGGCACCACGTTGAGGTCCAGCGTGTTGCGGGAGTGATTATTGAAAGTTCGGACACCGCGCTCGCAAAGCACCACCTGGTGATTCCCGCCCGCCAGAAGGTACTCGGCCGCCATCAACCACTCGTCCAACGTCGCAGCAATGCCCCTCTTGAGCAGCACCGGTTTCTTCAGCTCAGCCAGCTTCTTCAAGAGAGAAAAGTTCTGCATGTTGCGAGCCCCCACCTGGAGAACGTCCACCGCCTGGGCGACGGCCTCAGCCGAGTCGGTGTCGATGACTTCGGTCACAACGGGTAGCCCGGTCTCTTCTTTTACACGTCGCAGCGTCACCAAACCTTCCTCACCCAAACCCTGAAACGAGTAGGGACTGGTGCGCGGCTTGAAGGCGCCGGCGCGAAACATATGAGCTCCGCCTTCCTTCACGCGCCGGGCCACCTCGAGCGTCCGCGATTCCGTCTCCACGCTGCAAGGCCCGGCGATGAGAGTTACCTCCTGGCCGCCCAGCTGGACCCCCGCCACTTCCAGCACGGTGTCCTGGGGGTGCACCTCGCGGCTAACCAGCTTGTACGGCTTGGTGACCGGAATGCACTCGAGAACCCCGGGCATTTGAGAGAGAAAGGACGAATCCACCGGACCCTTGTTTCCGGTGATACAGACCGCCGTTCGATCGGCCCCGGGAACCCGGAGTGGAGCGAACCCCATCCGACGGATGACCTCTTCCACACCCTGGCACTGCTCGGGAGTGCTGTCCTTACGCATGATGACCAGCATCGTCCTTCTCCTTCGTCCGCTAAGCCTCCGAACGCACCGCGACCAGCGGCCGGATCGCTTTCACATAATCATCCAGCAACTTCGTGTCGCGGGCCGGCGAGCTTTCGTGCCATGCCTTGCCAACGACCTCAGCCAGGAAGGAGCCCACCACCGCGATGCGGGCCCCGGAGTCGAAGGCCCGGCGAAGATGCTCGGGCCGGGAAAGACCGAACCCCAAGCAAATAGGGTGCTCGACGTGGAGCGTGGTTCGTTTCACCAGGTCGGCGATGGTCTCGAAGGATCCGTTCCGCACACCGGTGACTCCCTGGTGAGCGACCAGATAGAGAAACGCGTCGGTCGCTTTATCGATGCGTCGAAGCCGTTCTTCATCGGTCAAGGGGCCCACCAATTCCACGTGTCCCAGACGGGCCTTTCGAGAAGCCTTTCTCAGCGCAGAGCTCTCCTCGAGAGAGATATCGGGAACGAGAAGAGACGACGCCCCCGCCTGCGCGGCATCCTCACAGAATCGCTGGTAGCCGCGGGCGTGCACGAGATTGCCATAGATGAGAAGGTTCAGGGGAATCGTCGGGCAAGCCTCCCGGATCCGCGCGAGGATTTGAAGGGCCCGACCGGTTGACGTTCCACCCTCAAGGGCCCGGAAATTCGCGGCCTGGAGCGCCGGGCCATCGGCGACCGGATCCCCGTAGGGGAAGCCCAGCTCCAACATGCTCGCCCCTTCTCGGACCGAGGCGGTGGCGAGCTCCACGGAAAGATCCGGAGTCGGATCACCCAACACCAAGAATGGGCTGACGTGAAGGGAGCGTCTACTGAGCTCCGACTTGAGACGACGAAAGCTCATGGGGACGTCCCTTCGTTCTTGCGACGCGGGGCCAGCTCTCGGAAGTACGTATCGAGATCTTTGTCCCCTCGGCCGGAGAGATTGATCAAGACGCGCGAGCCCTCCTCGAGAACGCCCTCGGCCACCGCCTTTCGGACGAAAGCCAAAGCATGCGCGGACTCGAAGGCGGGGATGATGCCCTCGACCCGGGAAAGCTGCTCGAAAGCTTGGAGAGCTTCCTCGTCCGTCACCGCGTAATAGGTGGCGCGACCCGAGTCGCGTAGGAAGGCGTGCTCCGGCCCGACGCCCGGATAGTCGAGTCCGGCGGCGATGCTGTGCGGCTCCAGGATCTGCCCCTCCGCGTCCTGGAGAACGCTGGTGCGAGCGCCGTGAAGGAGACCGGGCGTGCCGCGGATCAGGGTGGCCCCGTGCATTCCCGAATCCAATCCGTGCCCACCCGGCTCGACTCCCATCAATCGCACGGACCGCTCTCTCAGGAAGGCATGGAATATCCCGAGCGCGTTACTTCCTCCTCCCACGCAGGCCACCACCGCATCCGGCAACCCACCCATGAGCCTTCGCCATTGGGATTTGGCCTCTCGTCCGATCACGGCCTGAAAGTCCCGCACCAAGCGGGGGAAAGGATGAGGACCGCACACCGTTCCCAATAAATAATGGGTGGTCTCCAGGCTGTTGGTCCAATCGCGAAGGGCCTCGTTGATGGCGTCTTTGAGGGTTTGAGCACCCGAGGTCACCGGCACCACCTCCGCACCGCAGAGCTCCATCCTCTTGACGTTGGGAGCCTGACGCTCCATGTCACGCCGTCCCATGTAGATGACCGTCGTGAGGCCGAGCCGGGCCCCCACCATGGCGGTGGCGGTGCCGTGCTGGCCGGCGCCCGTCTCGGCGACGATTCGCTTCTTGCCCATGAATTGCGCCAGCAGGGCCTGTCCGAGAACGTTATTGGTCTTGTGAGCGCCGCCATGCAGCAGATCCTCTCGCTTCAGCACGACCTCGAGCCGCGCCATTCGCGAGAACCCGGGAAGACGCGTTAGAGGGGTCGGCCTGCCCGCCCAATTCGAGAGAGCCTCGGATAGCGCTTTGCGAAAGTCCTCCCGCGGCACAATCTCCTTCCGGGCTCTCTCCAGCTCGGTGAGCGCCGGAATGAGAAGCTCGGGCACGTACCTGCCTCCGTAGGGACCAAAGGCACCGACACGGGGATAGTCTCGATTTCTCACCACGCGTTTCATGCGTTCCGTGCTCACAGTGCTCTCTCCAGTTCTTCGAAGAACGCGACCAGGCGAGCAGGATCCTTGGCGCCAGGCCGCGACTCGACCCCGCTCGCGAGATCCACGCCGTACGGACGATGGGACAAGAGCTCGGCAATGTTCTCGGGCCGAATGCCTCCGGCGATGAAGACCCCGCGCGGAGCTTCATCTCCCAGGATCGCCCATCGAAAGGCTCGACCCGAGCCTCCTCCTCCCACGTCGAGCAACACCGGCCGCTCCGGAGTCGGCTGGGGTGTCAGTACCGGCATTTGCTTGGCTTCGGAATCGACTCGTTGGACCCGGTAGACGGTCAAGCCTTCCCTCTCGAGAAGCAAGGCGTCCTCTTCCGGCGTGTCGTGAAGCTGAACGTCGGTTGTGCCGATGCCTCGCGCCATCTCCAGGATCGTCTCGGGAGCCTCTTGCCTGAACACCAGCACGTGTCTCACGCCATCCCCCGCAGCTCGGAACACGCTCCTCGCCTGCTCGAGGCTGGCGCAGCGGGGCGAATCCGGAACCATGACGCAGCCCACATGGGTGGCCCCCAGGCGCACCGCCAGTCGCGCGTCCTCCGGTCTCGTCACCCCACAGATTTTAACCAACGGCTTCATGGTCTTGTCCTAGCCCACCACCGCACGAATGAAAGCGGCGGGATCGTTGTCTTTCATGAGTGCCGAGCCGATGAGCACCGCGTCCGCGATGCCCTTGAGCTCCGTCGTGTCCTCAGGTCTCAGATAGCCGCTCTCTGCGACCACCACGCGTTCCTCCGGAATGTCGCGAAGAAGTCGCGGCGCCAGCTCGCGGCGTATCTCGAAGGTGTCGAGATCGCGATTGTTGACGCCGATCACGACCTCCGGAAGATCGAGAGCCCGGGCCACTTCATCGGCGTCGTGACATTCCACCAGCGCGGTAAGTCCGTAATGGTGGCAGCTGGAGGCGAGCTCTCTCAGCAGGGAGTCCGAAAGGCATCTAGCGATCAGCAGAACGCCTCGCGCTCCGAGACAGGCGGCGATTCGAATCTGCGAGGTATCGACCACGAAGTCCTTCATGAGAACGGGAATGCTCACCGCGCCGACCGCCTGCTCCAAGTGATCGAGAGAGCCACCGAAACGAGAGGGCTCGGTCAGCACGCTCACCGCCGAAGCGCCGGCCGCTGCGTATAGCTTCACCTGCGAAGCCGGATCCTTGTCGGCAATGGCACCGGCGCTCGGACTCGCCTGCTTGAACTCGGCGATCACCTTGAGGCGTTCCTTTCCACGAAGAGCCCGGTAAAGTGAGGAACCCTGCGGCGGCTGCGAGGGCTCCCGATTCGGGAGATCCTTAGCTCTCCGGCGAGCCGCTGCCACCAATTCATCGAGAACGTTCACCGCGACTCTCCATTGATTCTGGCTCGATGGCTCGATTCCCGATAGCGCTCCAAGACTCGCAGCGCCTGTCCCGTCCGCTGTACCTCGCGCGCCCTCTCTAGGCCCTCGCGCAGGTCCTTCACCAGCCCCGCCACCCACAGAGCGGCCGCCGCGTTGACCGCCACCGCGTCGCTTCGCGGCCCGCGATCTCCGCGAAGGGCGGCGATCAGGATGTCCACGCTCTGCTGGGGATTTCCTCCCGCCAGGGCCTCGATGGGTGCCGCGTCCAGTCCGAGCTCGGTGGCATCGAGAGAGAATGGCTCCACCCGTCCGTCCCGCACCAGATGACCGCGCGTCACGTCGTGAAGACCGATCTCGTCCAGACCCGCGCAATGGATCACCAAGGCGCACTCGGTTCCCAACTCCAGAAGCGCTTCCGCTACAACTCCCGTCATCTCCGGATCGTAGACGCCCAGGAG
>Ga0209521_10001449_pt1 | contig 19417 bp, 26 predicted proteins | sample Rifsed19ft4_FD_184016 | JGI IMG/M metagenome (GOLD analysis project Ga0209521, IMG submission 184016) | Soil microbial communities from Rifle, Colorado, USA - sediment 19ft 4 (version 2) | ecosystem: Environmental > Terrestrial > Deep subsurface > Rock core/Sediment | place: Rifle, Colorado...
TGATGATAATTAATAGCAATAATTTATCTTCAGTTTGTTTCATAATCTCTAAATGCTTTTAACGTGTGTACAAAGTGATAATTAAAATTAAACAGTACCGGATAGAAGATTATCCAAAAGACTGGCGTAGTCCACAGCATTGTTATCAATCCATATTTAAGATACATCATCAATGCAAAACTGCCAGTAATGATTGTTCCGTCAGTTAAATGGAAACCATCAAAAACATTTGCCCGCATAGTGACATCGTAATTGTTATAACTGCCTTTAAGGAATTGCTGCAGCCATTTCGGCAATAGGGTCAGAATCGAAATCGAAAACCGGAACAAGATAATATCCCTTATCGTTTTCAATTCCAGGATAATCAGATAGACAATAATGATCTCGATCATCCAAACAAATCCATCATAAGTTTCTCAAACATTAACCACCAATTGCGATAAGTGGCATATCCTACAATAAGTTCAAAGACTATCCAGAATAAAACCACGGGGATCAGAGCGAGAGTAAAATAGTGAATCATCTTCGAGCTTGTCCTTTCTAATTTCTGCAATTCCTTTTTCATATAAAAATCTCAAAATCTACCATGTTTTAAATCCATCAAATGTATCAAAGGTTCTTTTTACTTCTGTCGCAGGTTCTTCTTCCTGCGGCGTTGTATCGGGCAAAGGGAATGAATCTCCATTTCTCATTGCTGCTACATAATCATTTTGTTCTTGTGTTGTTGGTATACTACTAAATATACCAACTTCATCGAGTATCCAATCACCATTATACGATCCCGCTAATCTTCCAAATTGAATTTGAACGCCTGAGTCATACGCAGTTCCAACATAATCTGTACTATCAAATCCAATTTCGGTATTCATATCCCAAATTCTCAAATAAACTCTATCAACATCTTTATTAAACCACCCGATAATAATTAACGTATCTCCTAATGGTGCAGGAGTAATTACCACATCTGCTGATATAATTGAGGTTCCAGTCGTACCACGATAAAACGAAAATGTATCTGTTGATTTCCACCATAAAATCCCATAATTTCTATTCCCAGAAGTAACATTATCTTTAGTTACGACGCCAGGGAAATCACTAAATTCACTTCCAAAAATCAAGCTACATACAATTCCCATACTTACATCACCAAAACTAAACTCCGCAGCATCGGCATGGTAAAGATAATATTGATTCGTAGGAACATAACTATCAAATCCTAAATTGACTATTCCGCTTGCCGTTGTGGCATTAACAGAATTTTCGACCAAATCATTTGTACCAATCTCATCAGTCCAAACTCCATCATCATCCATTTTGCAATAAAAAGTAAATTTATCATTAAGGGTAGAATTTTGAGCATGACAAATCTGCCATCCAGCAAACAAGCCGATAGCAAAGAACAGCCACATTAACCAACCGCATCTTTTAGAAGGATTCATTTTTTTACCTCATGGTTTCTGAATAACATTTCTAGCAAACTGATACCAATAGTATCTGTTATTTGCCGGACTTCTTAAAGGAAGATTCCGGTACAATTCTCTTTCAGTCTCATAGGTCGGCATGTCAAACCATTCAAGACTATACCGGACATAGCCAGATGCAAATATATCCACATAACATGCTTGCCACCCTAATGGACGTCTGGCAAGCTGAGAAGGTTCAACGTAAACAATGCCGCCTTCTTCCGGCGATGTTGCCCATGTATTTTCATTGTGTCCTGAGAATACTCCTTTAACATTGTTTTTGTTTGCGAGCATGGTTCTCAAAATATCCGTACCGGCGGCAGTCATACCGGCAATCACCGGATATGATCCATCGACATCTGTCTTTGGAGCATGCTCGGTCATGAAAATTAGAGCATCGGCATTCAGCGCTAAAATCGAATCAATCTTACCAGCGAGCCATGTCGTATCCGCACCAGTAGCAAAATAGGTAGGAGCAGTACCTTCTACAATTTCATCAAATCCAATTAAGAAAATTGAACTATCGCCAACAAGGTCTATTACATAACCGATACAAGCTGAATCTTCATTTGTATAAGTCTCTGATCCCAATGTTCTCCCTGCAGTTACATGAGCGACAAGAGTAGAATCTATAAATCGCTTAACTGCTGACTTCTTACTTGTTCCGCCAATATTATCCCATTCGTCATGATTCCCAACCGTTGTTAATAATTTATCATCATAGCCTCTCGCCTTAAGCGTATCCCAAATCATCCAAAAAACCGTTGAATCATTTTGAGAATTATCGCCGGGAGCGATGATGAAATCCGTTCCTGAATCATAACCAAAAATAGAATCTAATTGAGTACTTAAATAACCGTTCGTCGTAATCTGAGCAGGGGTATATTGCATATCTCCGATTGCGGCTAAGGTCAGAATCGGCGTAGAAAGATCAACTGTAGTGCAAGCTCCGGTTTGCAATGCAGTCGCTACGTCGGCGGAATTGGTCAAATATCGATAAGCGACATTTTTAATCAATACCTGTCCCCCCGATTTACCCATGACAATTATTCGCAATTCAATCCGGTCAGAACCAATTTCCCACTCTGCCGTTTGAAGTAAATTTACCATTCCCTTATGTCCATCTTTCCCTAATGCTAAACGATCCCTGTTAATAATCACATACTGCCAGGAATTGTGAATTGTCATGGTATCAGAAACAAATACACATCCACCACCTACAAATCCAGCAAACATAAATGTAGCATCGCCAGTAATTTTATACTCAACATAAAAAGCATCACGGGCAAATGATTTAAATCCAACCGGAATCGTTCCCATATCATAGTAAATTTCGGTTTGTTGAAAATCATTAGCATTCCCACCTGTGAAATCAATGTCAAAAATATTATAGGCTTCCAAATAAGACTGATCCTGTGTAATCGTTACATTCGTATCGTTCTTTCTGGCTTCAATAAATTTTACAGCTGCAGATGGACTAAATCGTACTTCTTGAACGCCTGTTCCCTTTTTAGTAATACGAATATTTCTTATCCACGTATTAGTAAGAATAGATGCTCCTGCATGGGTAGCGCCAATGGTAACATACTGAGATGCAGCAGAAGACCTCGAAATAGGTAAATTATTTGTTACATAACCTCCAAATTTTTGCCCATCAATTTCAACTGTATCTATTCCCATGTAAACTGACACTCTGACTTTATGAAAAACTCCCCGTTCATAAGTTCCGGTTGGTTGTTTATTGCCATTCCAATTTAAGCGTAGAGTAGAATCACTTTCCAGTTGTAATTCGTTTAAACTATTATTGAAAGAAAACATCTTTCGATCTGCTGTAATCGTTCCCATACGACAAAATTCCAGATCAAAAGTTAATGTATCATTATTAGTTGCATGAATAGAATTATTCCACTCGATTGTATAATAAGTCGATCCATTAAACCAGATTCCAGAATCTGGATCGACTGTTTTTGTTCCTGCTCTCAATCGTAAATAAGCAGGAGAATTTGGGACCGTATTGGCTGTATCCGTTGTGGTTTGAAAAAGTAAAGTATCATAACCGGAGAATACCTTTTCGTTGGTAACATAAGCTAAATGATATCCTTCAATCTGATCTGACAAAGTATTCAGAGCGTCCAATTCTTCTCGATGTACTGCAATACTATCCTTCAGAATTTGTAACGAGTCAGATATTTCCCCCAAAAATGCAATGGTTTCCCTTGTCGCAGAAGGAGTAAAAAATAATCTTGTACCATTAAATTCCATTGCTCCCGCTTCTGGCACAGTCAAATTTGTTCCGCTCGTGAATTTGAAAGGAGCAAAGCCAGCTGTTGCCGAACCCGCCCTAAGATGTAAATAGGCAGTTGATCCTGTCGTCCCTATATTAAGTCTCCCAAAATAATCAAGAATCATTTTGACATCACCGCTGTTGACATTGGCAGCGTCATCGTTAGAATCAAGAGCAAAGTAAAAATAACCTCTTCCATTAGTTACCCCTGATTCTCTTTGAAAAATAATAGCTCCTTTAGAATATCCTGCTAAATCATCGGCTCCAAATAGCATAGCAGCTCTTACCCCAGCAGAATTAGAAATCCGATGAATTTTAAATAAATTTTCGATTGAGGAAGAAACAACTCTCGAATTTCCCTCGACATCAAGAGAGGTAGCAGGTTGCTGAGTTCCAGAGAGAGCAATACCAACTCTATTATTTACATCTATTTTTAATGTAGCAGAATTATATGCCGCCGTAGTTCTTGCATCCATATATAAATAATAATGAATATGGGGAGCAGAAGCGTTTACTCCTCCATAAAATCCAAATATGCCTCCGGTTTCAGCATTTGCCTCGCTTGAACCTATATATAATTTAAACAAATCAAATGCAACACCACTTCCAGGCGTTCTTAATCCCCATTGTTCTATTCCTGGTCTTGCATCCGCCTGAGTATGATCGGATATAATTTTTAGTCCAGTTGATCCACTACCAACAAAAATCTCAAGAGGATAATCAAAAGCCATTCTGCCAATTCCAACTCTTTTCCCAAAGTAAGCAGTATCGTATACTGATACTCGTCCTGTCCCATCCCCTATACCGGAATTGGGAACAAGAGAATCGCCAGGCAATGAATCACCAATTGCTACACGGGCAAGAGAATCAACGGCGGAAGTATCAAGACCAACTGCCGAAGGTTCAGTTAAACCAGAATCTACTTTTGCTTGTAAACTCGGAACTAAATCTTTATAACGCACTTGTGCAAAAACATTTAATGATAATAATAAAATTATAAATACAATATATTTCATTGCCATCTCGCTGATGTATGAGTAACTGCACCAGCGCCAGATTTTACTAAACGAAATTTTACGCCGGTATTTTTTATCCACCATGTTTTATCATAGGATGAAATTTTAAAATTTGTTGGTACAGCAGTCGCCGCTTGAATTGTTTGCCAATCATCCCAACTTATACCATCGTCGAAACTAAGAGCAATATCAACTCGAATCGTTGGAGTTGAAGCATCATCATCTGCGCAGAATATTGATAAAATCTTATTGTCTGTTTCTTCTGAATCCTCAATAAAATTATGGCTTAAAAGTGTCGTTTTTCCAGTTGCTTGAATATAAGTATCTACAACCGCCCCACTTGTTTCCAATGTCAGGAATAATCCTCTATTACTATTTTTATCAGTGATAAAAACCATTCTATTTTTCCAACAAAGTTATTTCATATTTGTAAGTAGTGTCAATATTTTCAATCAAGTGCAGATTATATTTTTTCACCAAATCCATAAGTTTAGTTGTCCAACGTTGGATATTAATATGTACTTGTATCCGGTCTTTATCAGCATGATCATTTACTATTTTAAAAGTGTAAAATACAGCTAATTCAAGCACAAATTTTCTAAATGTTTCAGGATTCATTTTATCCTACCTCAAGCAAAGTAAGTTTAATCTCACGTTTGTCATATTGTTTGCCAATACAAATAAAATATATATTAGACAATGTACCACCGAAAGCGGTAATCTGTGCATCAAATTCAGTCGAGAATTTCATAATATCGCCAATTTCATGAAAAAGATATTCAAGATTTAAAGTTGTAAATTCCGCTACGGTTTTAAGCTCACCAAACTGCCCATAAGTTCCGCCAGTGCCGGCAAAATATTCCGCAACCGTGGAAGCATGAGTATCATTAGTTATTAAACTGCAAAAAATATTATTTTGTTGGATGTTTAAACTTTGGTTTGTTGTCTTATTCACAAAATCATTGAATTCATCCGTCGCCCAATTATAGAGATAATGAAAATACAAATTTTTTGAAAGTTCAGCGATACTATTTCTTTTATATTTCAAATTTTTTTGAGAAGGAGCCTTAATATCGCGTAAATAAATTGTTTTGTTAACATCACCACTTGAATAAGATGATTTGGTTACTGCCATTTTGTATAATCCATCCTGTCCAATAAACCAAAACCCCATGCTATATCGTGCTATATCTGAAATCAATGCGTCAGTTTCAATTTCCTCAGCTTGATAAACTGCTAATTCATGTGATCTATTTCCATTCGCAGTCGAAAAATTGGTAGTATCAATATCTGCTGTTGCAATCCCGATGTAATCTTCAAGAATTGACTGAATAATTTCAGGCCCCTTTTTGAAATAAGAACCATTATCAGGACGCCCATCAATTGATGCAAGATATTTGGAACCGGAAAGAGTATTGCGAATAGACAATCTTCGTTCCTGATCAATTTCCATAATTGCATAAGGAGTTCTTTTTATTCTACCTCGTCCTTTGCCGGTTATATGATATAAAATAAAACTCGAACTTGCTGGCGGATCAGATTTTTGATAGTCCCCACCACGTCGATTGAATCTCCGTCGTCTACCTGCTATATAAGGCCATATTGTATAATCTCTATAAGACCGGACAATTTTTAAACGAATTGCTTTCAGATTTAATTGTTGCTCAATATCTGTACTCGTGACTTCAATATTTACTTTTAAATTACTAAAATCACCATCGATAATATCAAGCAAAGTTGGCGATTCTCCGGTCTGACTTGTATTTGACCAGGCAGATGAAGTTGTCATTCCTAAATTACTTGATTCACCGGCTGTTTTTATCTTGAAATAAGGATGTAGCCCAGAAGTAACAACCGAAACTATAAATTTATTTATATCTTTCCGATAAGCGATTTTATAAGTGTTTGTCAATCCTCCGGTTTCTTGAACAGCAGCATCTGCAGCTTCTCCTACTTGTGTCATTGTATGATAATAACCTTCAGGAGGAATAATATTTTTATTCCCTTGAGCATTTGTACCCGAAGCATTGTCAGCTTCTTCAATGGCAAAAAATATACTCGTAGAACCATCAAAATATTTTGGATAACAAACTACCAATTTAGTAGGACAGGTAATAGCAAATGTATCTGTTTCGGTCCAGCTATTAACAGTCGCAACTCCAAATGCTTCCGCATAATTACTATTTGCAATACTTATATTTACTCCACCTGTGGTAAAATTAGCTTGTTTAAACGCACTGAATTGAATTTCAACACTGAATAATCCAATAGATGATTTTCCTGAGGGACTGGTAAAAATAGGCACCAATTCATCATCCCCTATTTTGCCAGCTTTTGAAAGCATAATATCGAGACTACCAGGATCACCGGCTCCCCCCGCAATAATTGAAGCGTAAGTATCAAAATTCCAATCAACAGCATTAGGAGTATTATTAGCATTCGTAATAGGGCCAAGTTTATCGCCATATAAATAAATTAGTGTAGTAAGATAATCGAAATTGCTATAAGTATTTGTATTTATTGTTGCGCGGGCATTGGCTAAATCCGTTGTAATATCATCTAATATTTCTCCAACCGTTCCCATGTTTTCGTCATAAATAAAAATCTTACTCATCCTATCCAAAGCATGATCGGCAAATTCGGTGACGATTTGCGGTGTACTTTGATTTAAATTATTGACTGTAACATAACCTGGAATATAAGATCGGTCACCATATAAAGTAGTACCAGGCGGTTCGTAATCCCATCGACCATATACAAACGGAATTGGTTTCCCAATTAATTCGGGAGATATATTAGGGAAACTATCAATAGTAAATTTATTGTTTGGAATTTTGGGAAGTTCCAAAATAGAACGATCAATAATTGTAAATTCACAACTTAAAAGAGAATAATTAAAATCTGTCATATCCCCTTGGTAAAACGGGAACAAATCGGCGCTATCCGAAATCCCATGATAACCTAAATAAATTATACATTTTCCAGATTCAAATTCATCGCTGGCGAAGTTATCTATAAATCTTGAAGCTCCATCTTTGAGAGTATTCTCAATAATTATTTTCACTTCTTTAATTATATAATTCCCAGTAAACAAAGAAGCATTGTAAACAACCGGAGAAACCTCAATTTTAGTAGGAAGATAATTACTAAAAACTAAATGATAATCGGAATAATAAAGAATTAAATCTTCAGCGATATTTCGAAGTTGAATAAAATAATAAAGCTGCGAACCAGAAGGACGCTGGCGGATGTAATCGTAAAAATCGGCATAAGTAGTAGTTGAGATCATAATACAAACCAAAAAAGATAACACCTTATATCGCATTTTTTATTTATCATAAACTATTGTTTTTATAGTACTTATAAAAAACAATGCTGTTTATCTCTAAAATGCTCATTTCCTTCTTATCAAATTATACTCTAAATTTTGATGAATTTCTACTAAGTATTTGTTTATTATATACTTACCTTTATTAAAACAACGCTCTGTAATCGATTGTAGTGCGTTAAAATTTTTAAGCCATACTTTCATACTCCCTCACTTGATTCATATTGCTTAAAAAATGCGTTGTTACCTTGCGAATTTTTGTTTAAATTTATCTATGAAGAATTGTACGTGGTGTGGTCGTCTCCTTCTCAGCACGCGTAAATGGAAGAAATTCTGTAATATCAAATGCAAGAATCGCTATCATTGGTTTATAAACCAAAAATGCCCTTGCTGTAATAAAAAAATTAAAGATCATACTTCTCTCGCCATAAAAGGTATGTTATAATATCCGCTTGAAATATTATCTCCTGTCAATTCGGAATCTCCCCCCCATTCTGCCAAATGCCAATTGGCATCTACATTGGTGTCTTTAATAAAAAAGCGTTTAGCGCCAAATCCCATATATCCAAAATAAGTTTTTAAAGTAGCGAATTGACTTTCGGTTAAATGAAATCCAAAATCATAAATCTGCTTTGTGGTCGCATTCCATATCTGAGAATAGCCATAACCATAATTATCATAGTCTTTTTCGTAGCGAATAAAATATCCACGATTATTATCCTGCTGATAATTGACCGGAAATGTATAAACTGTTCCAAAAAAAATACAGCCAATTTCAAGATTGGTAGCGCCATTCAAAGTCATATCAATTTGGATTTTATATTTTGTCGCAGTCTGGCTGCTTCCCGGAGTAATCAGATAATTAACATTTGAAACAGCGCCAAGCGATACAGGACTTCCCCATGCAACATAAGACGACCCATTCCAGGAATAAGGCTGGATTGATGTTTCACCATCAGTATAGATATTTCCAAAAAGAATATCATCGGCAATATATGAAGCGCCAAAATCAATTTCAATTGATAGAACAACTGATGAAGAAAGGTCAATCCCTTTTTGCCGGATATCGCGCCATTTAAGAATTTCTTTTACACTCGTCCCGCCATTGGTGAGTGTAATAGTAGCGTCCTCTATAGATTGAGTAAATATAGAAACACTCATTGTATCACCTCGCCGGTAGTTCGGACAATTGCTTCCGCGCCACCCCGCGTTCTTAAATATTGCTCAAATGAAATAGGATCGAGCGCCTGAATAATAAATGTATTTTGAGTTGATCGATTGGGTTCTATTCTACCCGCCTGAGTCGGTACGAATATTTCAGGACCTCCTTCTCCAACCGGGAATGCCAGACCAGGCCCCACAGCGCCGCCATGTTGTTTGCCGCCGCCTGCTGCACGAACACCGCCAAAAAGAAATTGTCCTAATCCCATTTGATTAGCAACACCAAATCCTCCTCCCGTTATTAATTGCAATAATCCAAATATAGCAGCTTTGGCTAATATCTCTGCAACCATAGCCGCAAGCGCAGACTTGAATGCTTCGACAAAATTCTCAAGCGCAGATTCGCCTCGCTGCCATTGGGTAACAATCGCATTACTCAAAATACTGGAAAATTGATTAGCTTTATTTGTCAAAATAGTCCACGAGGGATCATCAGCTAAGGCTGCAAAATTACCTGACAACGTTTCCGGGACTTCAATAGCTTCGATTTCTGGCATTTCAATATCTGATAAATTTCTTATTTCTACATTCAATTCTTGTAATGCTGGGATATTAACTGATCTAATTTGTTCTGCTTGTTTTTCGAATGCTTTACCTTGATTATTTAATACACTTTCAATGGCTTTTATATTTTCTTCCCAAATTTTTATATCATCTTGAAGTACTTGTTTTCTTTCTTCTAATCCCTCTTTTAATGATTTAGTAGGATCAAGCCGAAAAGCTTCTTTCCAGATTTTGCCAATAGTAGATACTTTTTCTAAATCTTTAAGAGATTGTTCTATGTCCTTAATCTCTTGTTCGGTTTTAACTAATTCTTCTTGAGCTATTATTAAGCTTCTTTCAAGCGGTGTTACTAAAAGTTTTTCAATATTAAATCCCAATGTTTCAAAAAGTTTATTCAATATGGCGATAACATCACTAACAGTTGGGATAAGAGCAAGCCCCAAAAACGCTTTTAAATCTTCAAATTGTGCTTGTAATCTTCGACTTGCATTTGCAATTTCATCGGAGGTGTTTGCGAAATCCCCTTGGATATCCATCGTTTGAGCAATTATTTCTGCATATCGAGCTTGTACTTTTTGAGCATCTGTCAAAACTGCGCCAGTCCGAGCTATGCCCTCAGCATAAGCCCTTTGTTGTATTTTCGCTTCTGATAATAATATGCCCACCGTTCTCAACGGTTCAGCCTCGCCCACTAAACCAGATCGGATTTTCAGAAGCGATTCTTCAAGTGAAATATTTCTTACTGAGGCAATATCAGCCGCCAATTTTTGCATTTGAACCGACATCTTTGCGGCTTCTTCGCGTGCAAGACCAGATGCGGTAAAAATCGCTCCAAGTGTTGAGGCGTTTTGTAATGCGGCGCGGGCAGAAATGCCAAATGCATCTGCTGAGGTTTTTGCAAATTCTTTTATTATTTTGGAATGTTGAACAAAAGTTACATTTGCGGCATTGACCGCTTCTTTTAAATTGCTCGTAGCATCTACCAGGCTTTTGGAAAATCTAATAATTTCTCTTACACTAAAAGCTACACCTAAAGCTAATCCAATCTTCAATAGACCGGAACGCAAAGATTGGCTTTGCCGTTCAATCCCTTTCATTTCCGATTGAACACGCCTTGCACCTTCTTCGCTAATTCTTATTTTGTATTCTTTTCGCTCTGCCATTTCGTACTTGCCTTTTTTAATTCAGATGATAAGGTGAGTAGGTCTTCCAGTAATTTTGCGGGAGCATTATCGTAGCAATCCGCTTTGATTGCCGGGATCCCGATTGATTCTTTTGCTTCGAGCCGAATAGCCAGTTCATTATAATATTCGCCTTGCGGATCATCCAATAACCAATTCCAACACCCGCTAAACCGAAAAGCATCAAAAATACTAACATTGGAATCGTTATTAAGGGCTTCAATAAAAAAAGCCCAAAATTCATCGGGGCTTTTAAATCTTTTAATAATTTGTTTTCCATTTTCTCCTCTAAAAGGAGTTGCGGTTTTATATGTTTTATTTTTTACCCAACATTGATTATCACATTGAGTATCGCAATTCCGTTTTTTTAAATAACCATAGACAAGCCCCCATGCCCAAAGTGTTATTTTTTTTTATCAAGATTATTGGTGAAAAATAATTTAACGATTGCCCCTGATACCATTTTGGCAATTTCTACTTCGCTAAAATCGAAAAATTTATTCTCTGGCGTACCATAACAACTTTGTAAGATTACAATTGCTAAATCGGTTGGGATTAATTTTGTATTTCCAGCCAATTGCTCCATATCGAGTTTTTCAAATTCGCGTCGTATATTTAATTTCTGCCGTACAGTCGGTTCTTTAAATTCTTTTACCATGTACGATCCACTCCATCGGCGCATTCGAAAACGCAATATTGACTATTGGCATAATCGTTTAGAAAATCAAAATTCAAGTTGAGTTTTTGTACTGTATCCGTTCCGCCCCGATCGCTTGCAACTTCCTTTAACCAGGAATCATTACACGTGAATTTAAAATAATCGGATGCCGTATTTGCGCTTAATGTCAATGCAACAACTCCCAAAGAGGTGCCCTTGCCGTTTGCAAAAGCATCTGTATTTGCATCATATTTAACTACTATATTCCCGGTAACCGCCTGAGAAACAATCGCATAATTCTCAGCCTTCCCAACCGAATGACCTACAAAATCAAGAACATTGGTGATAACAAATTGCGCGGAATACCAAACCATATCCGTACCGCTAATTGTTAAACCTGTACCTGTAGAATGCCGATGTATTGGAGAAGTGGAACTATGTCCATTAGTTTCACTCGATGGATCGGAAGTACCTGTATATCCTTTGCCGGTTACAAGTTCGCCGCTAAATGTTAATCTACCTCCCTGATCCAGACTAACATTTATGGTCAATGTTCTCAAAATTGACGAAGTTAATTTTTTCGAAAAAGACGAAAAAGGTTCCTTGATTAATACAGTGGCAAAATAGCCGGCGTTTGAACTGAAATCAGGATTTACGGTGCCGTCAAGTGTATACGTTTTTACAAAGGGAGTTCCTACAGCTTCGGATACTGTTTCACAAGCAGCATAGAGCATATTCGCCAAATCGCCAGAGCGTCCTATACATTCCGGCAATGTGTAGGTTTGCCACATACCAGATTCGGTTTTAAAATAATCATTAATATCTGCTACATTTTTACCGCGATTGCGGATATTATCATCAATGAATTGCTGCGGGCTAAAAAGCGGAGCATCGTTCCCAATCATATCCAAAATCGTAAATGGTTGAGCATCCGCTATTGCAGTTCCAAATGTAGCTTCCTCCACATAACCAATCCAGGAATGGAATGAAGGAAAACTGAGTTTATTTGTCGCCATGTTTCACCACCTTTTCAAAAATAGATGAATTAAAAGCGTTTTTATCAATGGAAATTGTTTTCCCAAATTGCAAATCTCTATATTCTTTTTTAGAAATTCCTTTTAACGTAATCCAGCGGCAATTACGGAATGCCGGTTTTGCAATTACGGTAATTGTTTCTTTTTTAATCGTTGACGACATGAACTTGAAACCTCATTGTTAATGTTACTTTCTTTAAATTCGGTTCAATGACATCTGGTAAAGCATATTCAATTGACGATACTTCACAACGATACCAATTATTTTCGGAATCCCCTTTGTTCGTTTCACAAGTATATTTAATCCGTTCTGCCATATCCCAAATAAGATTTTGATCTTCATCCACATCTTTAACCACAAGCTGTGCCTGAAATTCGTAAACCCGATCATCAACTTGCGGTGCGCCTTCACTTGTGAACAAATCATTAAAAAGCCATAATCCCAAAGCTTTTTGATATTTGCCCAAAGAATCCGAGTCAACAATTCCTTCTTCATTAATAATTCGTTTATTAACAATATGAATCGTTGAATAGTCAACCAGAATAAGCGCTTTAATCCGGTCAAAAATGTTCTGTGGATAATTCGCATAAGCCATTATCTATAAGCCTTAATATTACCGAATGATTGTATATCTGCTACTTCTGTTTCAGGAATAACTTCAATATCAATATAATCTCCCAAAGTGAAAGTCCCGACAAAGCGAATATAAATTCCCGATCCAATATGAACTTTTTTAACGTCACCTTCCGATTCATAAGTATCTTGTAAAGTTTGATCAAAAGTAGCGCCACCATCGAAGCTCAATTTATAAGTTGCAGTTCCCGGTACTCCGGCGGTATCAATTTGAACCCGCCACAATTGATACAGATGTCCCCCATAATGTCCGGTTATTTCCCAAAATGCTGTTGCGCCATTATTGACACTTTCCCACCAATTAAATGCACCCGCTTCTCTCGCAACGCGTTGAGTTTTGAGAGCAATTTGCCCATCTTTGATTCTTTGCACCAATCCTAACATTTCTCCAGGTTCCGGTGCTGGATTGTCAACCATCTTGTAAAGCCGTATAGCTTCGGGATCGCCCGGGCGTAAAGAGCCTATGATATTATAGCAAGTGAGCAATGCAGTTGCCCTTACAATCGTGGTATCATAAAGAGCGGAATTATAAGAAATATCGGGAGTAACAACTTTCTGAAATGGCGTTACCATAACATCGCGCAATAGATTCTCAAGTATTTCCTGAGCATCATTTCTTTGCAGAGTTTTAAACGCATCCCAATCAACTCCGTATTGGTAAACTAAAGTATTCGGATTGACTGAACCAGTAGCCCAAACATAGAGTATATCTACATCGGCATCATAAAACCATTTACCCGCTGCGAGTGTCGCATAAGAAGCGGCTTCTGTTAATCGCGCCCCACTCTCAATAACAAGTTCGATATATCCGCTATTTTCCCAACGGTAAATCGCCCCGGTATGCAATTCCCAAACAGTACTATCAATCGTTTGCATTCCCTGATATTTTTCAATATCACGATACACCGCTCGCAGATCATCGTCTATGTCACAATAAGTAATCGCCATTTAATGAAGTGTTGCTCCGCTTTTAGTCGGAATTGTACCACGTGAAGTACGCTGTTCCTGTTGACTTTGATAAACTGCCGGATATGCGAAATCCCAAAAATAATCTACCGAATCATCCGCCGTAGTTTTTTGTTCAAAGGTTACTTTGACAAATTCAGGTGGTAAAATTCTTGAACTGGCATGTAGATAAATATTATAAGGCGTCCATTGCACATCGCCTTTGGCAAGATTAGTTGAATCCTGGATAGTTATAGCAGTGGTACTAAAATTAATATTCGCAGCCGTTATTCTGCTCGTTCCGCCGGGATGATAAATCATATTACCGGGGAATGCTTCAACCAAAACCGCCAAACTATCAGTTGCATTCTGAGCATCTTGTCGGAGCCATAAAGTACCCAACATTAAAGCATCGGAATTACCAACAACTGTTTGGGCAAGCGTACTATCACCACTCACGCCAATATCAAAAGTAGTTGTATAAACAGGCGGATTCCAATCAATGGAATACCAATCCTGAAGATCAAATACAATGCTTACTTCAGTGGTGGAATCTGCATTTACAGAACCAGTCTGAGTATAAGCTATACCCGCGGTTGTATATCCCCATGTCCGGTTAATTTGCTGCCCAAAAACAAAGGCAGATAATATCAGAATAAAGATTAATATTTGTTTCATTAATTCTCTCCTTAATTTCCGTGAAGAACGGATTTGCTATAATGCGTAGCTGTGCCTATTGTATCCGGCACAACATCAAGCGTCAATGATCCTCTTAAATAATATACCGGCACCCAAAATGAAGTGGTAGTATCAACCCCGGTTGAATATATTCTAAATCTAACCTCATTCACATGGCCCCACCATGTTTCGGCTGCAAGATTAAATATTACCGCAGTTTCAGCCACTTTGTCATCCGCTGTTATCATTGCGGTATCCGAAATAACGGCAGTCAATAACTTCCAATGACCATTTTCTCCCATTTGAATTTCAACCGAATCAACACTTGTGATCGATCCAATTGTATCGGCAGTTGACAAAGCATAAGTATTTGGATTTTGGAAAATGTAGGTATTGATTCTTAATAATTGCGCGGATGCAATAAGAGGGAAAAGGAGAAATAACAGAATTAATTTTTTCACGTTTATTCTCCTGATACTTGTGGGTTAATTAATTCCGCCCCTTTTTTGAGATTTTTGATCGAACCATCTTCTTGTGGAATCCCTTTTACCGGCACAATATATTTATTAAGCGGATGCGCCAGCTTCAGATAGTGAGCTTCTTCCATTATTGCTACTTGATCGCCTTCCCTGAATTTATAACGTGTCCGCTTTCCACTTCCGGTTTCAAAAGTACAAGAATGATTTGCCAAAGCGGTAGCGATACAAAATGGCTTTTTATCAGAAGCTGATTGTTTTGTTGATTTATCCACAGATTCCCCCTCATCGGGATTTTCTGCTGAATCAATTTTGCGATTTAATTTAGGCAAAATAATCTCCTTTTTTTTTTAATTTAAAGGGGCGGAGTAGTTCTCCGCCATTTATTATGTATTTGCACCAACAGTAGATGCTGAGGTAACAATCCAATGAGCATCGGTATCGATTAGCCCAAAAGTAAATGTTCCCAGCCATCCAGTATGCACAAACCGATTCAATTTCCCGCCTAAACTCATTCGTCCGCCAGGCGCTTGAGATTCTCCGTAACCAAAAGCATTGAAACCAAAGAATTGAGTATGATAAGTATCAACAGCAGCTGATCCGGCATCGGTATTAATAGTAACAAGCGGCGAAGAAACCCAACGGAAACCGCCATACATTCCAATCTCATTTCTGAGTACGGTTGTTGGATCGGCGTATTTGTTGACGTCTGTCCAGGTATTGGAAGCTGTCCCTGCTTTCAAATCATACAGCACGTCTTCATGTGCTACGGCAATATAACTACCCGTACCAGGTATTTCAGGAATACCGGAACGTTTCAGTTTGTTGTATGCTTTTTGTACAAAGACCGGAGTAATAATATCGGTTGCAGTTGTAGATGCTTCACCGGAAGCATTTACGGTGAGCTCATTGGTGCCAGCTTCTCCCGCGACGATCTGAATTTTCTCAATTGATTCCGACATATTGATCGCGGCTAATCGGACTGAGGCAGGCTCCACCATTCCACCAGATTGTAATTGCACGAGATTGGTTTTTGTCACGACGTTCCCATACTCAACCGGAGTAAGGGTTTTCGCCGTATCAACCATGCTTTCAGAGGTCATCTCGTTATCTTCTGTAAGCCCGGTAGTTTGAACGGTGAGTTTGGAATACACGGTGAAGCTGATTGTCTTTGCTAATGCTTGCCGTTTAATTGTTGCAAGGGACGGCAGACCCTTCGTGAATGTATTTTCAGCGGATATAATAAACTCATTATCATACAGAGTTATCAGACGATCCGCTAACTCTGTAGTACCCGAAAGATTCGCATCAAAAGCCATTTCTAAATCTCCTTAAAAAATTAACAGGATCAGGTATTCTTTTTTACAAAATCTTCGTATGCCCTATCCTGTTCTTGCCATGTTTTAGGAAGGGTGTCCTTTAATTTGCCCCCTTGACCGGCGAATCCGCCCTTGCCGCCGCCGTCCTCTTGAATGGCAAGCCGTTGTATCAAATCCATCCGTTTCAAAACTGGAAGCTCCAGTACGACTAATTTATCTTCCTCCTTGAATTTCTTTTCTTCGATCAATTTATCCATTGTCGTATTAGCTTTATCTTCCTGATCTTTAATGAAACTTTCCCATCGTTCCTTGTGGGGTTTTAAATCATTGACCGTTTGCTCAAGAGTGGATTTCTCTTTATGCCAATTCTTTTGATCCTCCTCATATTTAAGTTGGATTTTTTGAATTTCAGTCATGTCCGCTTCCTTGCGTTTCCTTTCCGCCTCTCTCAACTTCTCCAATTCTGATTTCAACTCATCGACGCCAACATATTTCTGCTCAAATTCTTTTGCTAAGCTTGACTTTTGGCGATCCAGTCTTTCCTGAATGACTTTATTGAAATCATCCTGAGTCTTAAATATTACCTGTCCCTCAGTTGGACTATCCGCTTTCGGCTCGTCAGCCATAAGTTTTCCTCCTTCGAGTAAATAAAAAAAGGGGCTATTATCTATTTTTACAGTTATGATAGATAATAGCCCCACGTGAGACTATAAATTTGAACCGTATTACAAACCGCTTATTGGCGTAAATTCAAAGATCAGTTTTATTTTGGATTATTTGATTGTCAAATACCATTCCCATTCCCGATTTATTTTCCTTGTTTTAATTTTTTCATCCGGAAAATATTGTAAAGCATTTTTAAACGCAGATTCTTGAGTTTTAAAACCACGCTTAGCATGAGTTGCCTCATCCAAATGCGGTATTGATGTTGAATATTTTGTTAATTTTTTCATCGCTTCCTCTATGTTATCATCACAATAAAAATAAACATTATTTCCATTGTGCAAAATATAATTAATTAATTTTTAAAATGTCAAGATATTTTTTATCTCATTTACTAATGTTGGTAATTATCAAAGCATCAATAAATATAATCATTTTTTCCCTACATTAATAATTACATTCTTAACGTGCGTATTCCAATTCCGTTCTACTTCATCACCTACCATTTTGACAATCCGATTCTGTTCTTTATCAGAAAATCCAGCGACTTTATATTTGCCGCGTTCCTCATGCGCATCCACAACTCCGCCGGCTTCGCCTCCCCAACCTATATCGACGAATTGATCAGTAACTAAACGAATCCGCAAATCATTCATGGTCTTACGAGTCAGCATAAAATTCGGCGGCGATGTTTGGCGTTCTAAACTTATCCCGGAATATGCTTTATATTTTGTGCCTTTGGCGCCGGTACGCTTTGTCAATCGTGTGAATCCACGTCGTTTTAATTCGGCATAATCAGGATCGTAAGCCGGGAATCGTTTCTCATTACGGTCTTTACCTTTCTGTGTCCGTACTCTGATTTCACGTACAGCCCATACGCCAATTCGATTCCAGAATTGTTTATCGAATTTAACAGATGCTTGTATGTTCATTGATGGCATTATCGAATATAATAATTTATTATTACTGAAATATTATCAATAGTTTTTGAAGCATATTGCCAATATTCCGTTGTATTGATGATTGTAATTAAAATTATTAGAGTCAATAAAATGATCGAAATCCAAAATAGAAATTTTTTCATTTCATATCTCCCCAAATGGAATGAAACGATTAATTTCCATTTTTTCTTAATTCCGCATGGATTTTGGGATGTTCTGATACATCAGTTAATTGTAAATTCTCAATTCGATTATCGTCAACAATTTGATTTTTATGATGCACAATTTCATTAGCCTTCAATCTACGTCCCAAATGTTTTTCCATAACAAATCTATGTTCTCTTATATAGCCATTCGGATTTGCTTCTGGATGTTTTGGAATCCATAAAAGAACATAATTTGATTTATCAATCGTACGCCCACCTTTCCAATTTGGGTGTTCATCTCCATTCTTAGGCAATTTCCGTTTAGCAAATTCACTTTGTTGTTTTCGTCTTTCTGGATTATTTTTCCATTGTAATTTGACAGCTTCACTTCCATGTCTCAATTCAAGATCAAAGTCTTTCAATCTTCGACGTACTATTTCACGACCAATACCAAAAAATTTAGCAATTTCTCTGATTGATCTTTTTTCGATAACGTACATTCGATAAAAGATTTCTTCCCAACTATCGGATTGATATCACTTGGGACGGTATAGAAATATGCAGCATAATTATTAGCGAGTACTGGCCGCTGAATGCAGCCAACCAAAATAAGACAGGTAGTAGCAAGTAAAAAGCTAAAAACCACCCGAAGGAAAAATTTGGCATATACCATAAGACTATTTGCCCGGAGTTCTGAATATTCGGTTGGCATCATATACATAATTTTTATTATGGCTCATTACTTCAAAGTAATATTGGGTGTCCGGTTTTAAATTGGTCAAAGTGAATTCGTGGTGAGTCACTCGTTTTTCTGATTGGATATCGAATGGATAGGTTTCATCCAAACCATAATTTACTTTTCCATTGGCAGGATGGTTTGTTTTCCAAGTAACTTTTACAGAAGTCGAGGAAAGAATGGCCACTTG
>Ga0209521_10001451_pt1 | contig 19404 bp, 16 predicted proteins | sample Rifsed19ft4_FD_184016 | JGI IMG/M metagenome (GOLD analysis project Ga0209521, IMG submission 184016) | Soil microbial communities from Rifle, Colorado, USA - sediment 19ft 4 (version 2) | ecosystem: Environmental > Terrestrial > Deep subsurface > Rock core/Sediment | place: Rifle, Colorado...
AGAACAGCCTTTAAACATGCTGATACTGTCTTTCATTTAGCTGTTAAACCATTACCCATGTCTTTTAACAAACCTGAGGAAGTGGTTAAAGTAAACGATTACGGTAGCTATTTGGTTAGCAAAGTTTGTACTGATTTAAAATGTAAATTAATTCATGTATCATCGAGCGAAGTCTATGGGAGTGCAAGACATATCCCTATGAAGGAAAATCATCCATTATTTCCTTCTACAATTTATGCGTCTTCCAAAGCTGCATCTGAACTTTATGTAAGAGGTTTTGAAAAGACGAACGATCTTAGAGCGGTCATAGTAAGGCCGTTTAATAGTTATGGACCTTATATGCGTGAGGATCTTTATGCTGCAGCAATACCCAAATTTTATAAACGAATTGTGAGGGGCAATCCACCTCTTATCTATGGTACTGGCAATCAAACAAGGGATCTTACATTTGTAGATGATACAGTGGATGGCATAATTTTGGCAGATGAGGAACCAAAAGCTGTTGGAGACACTTTCAACATAGGGCAAGGAAAAGAAATTTCCATAAAAAATTTAGCAAGAGTTATGATAAAAAAGTATTCTGAGCTAACTGGTAAAAAATTAGATTTGAAATTAAAATATAGTGCAAGCAGACCGGGTGATGTAAAAAGACATTTAGCTGATATAACTCACGCAAGAAAAATTCTTGGATACAAACCAAATGTAAAATTGGAAGATGGAATTTTTGAATATTTAAAGTGGAAAATAGATTAGAAATAAAATATTGGTCATGAAAAATCTAAAAATTTCAGTAATGGTGACAGGAGTGGGTTCAGCTTCAGTAGGAAACCAGATTTTAAAAGTATTAAATAATTCAAAATCAAGATATAGAATAATTTCTACGGATATTGTAAAAGAAAGTACGGGTTTTAAAATTTCTGATAAATCATATGTTGTTCCAAAATCTTCAAAGAAAAATTATTTAAATGAAATTTTAAAAATTTGCAAAAAAGAGAAAATAAAATGTGTTCTACCTGGAAGTGAAAGTGAACTGCTTGTTTTATCAAAGAAGAGGAGTTTTTTTAAAGACCAAGGAATTATCGTTGTCTCCAATCCTCATAAAATTGTAAAACTTTGTTTAGATAAAGGCAAACTATTTGATTTTTTAAAATCTAAAAATGTCAAGGTGCCTAACTTCCAAGTTGTAAGAAATATTAATGAATTCAAAAAATGCAAAATTCCTGCAATAGTCAAACCTGTCAAAGGAAGTGGTTCAAAATCAGTTTTTCTTGCAGAAACAATCGATGAGGTAAAATTTTTCATAAAATATTTGACGTCAAGAGGACATGAAATAATCGTACAAGAGTATATTGGTAGCGGAGATGAGGAATTTACAGTTGGCGTAATCCGATTGCAAAATGGAAAAATTAAGACTTCTATTGCTTTAAAAAGAGATCTTCGAAGGGCTCTATCTTGTAAAGAGGATCTTAAATCAAAAAATAGTAATAAAAGATTCCAAATTTCAACGGGCATATCTCAAGGGTGGTTTGACGATTTCAAAAATATTAGAATTGAATGCGAGAAGATTGCTGATATTTTAGAAGCAGACGGTCCTATTAACATACAGTGCAGGAAGACAAAAGATGGAATCGTGCCTTTTGAAATTAATCCAAGATTTTCTGGAACTACTTATCTTAGAAGTATGGTTGGTTTCAATGAACCTGACATGATAATGAAATATTATTTATACAATAAAATTCCATTACAAACAAAGATACCAAAGAGATACATTTCCAGAGATTTGGTTGAGGAAGTTTTGAGTTAGCTTATTAAATACAAAATATAGGATTTTTCAGAGAATGAAAATTACAAAAAAACATGTAGAAAAAGCCAATGTAAAATTTTTTTCAGCAAATGCAACAAACTATAACAAAGAGGAACCTACATACCTTCCAGAAAATAAGAAAAGAGTAAGAAAAATATTAAAAAATATTGCAAACCTGTCTCCAGGTACATTTTTAGATGTGGGCTGTGGAACGGGATTTTTGTTAGATTTAGCCTATCCATATTTTGATCAATTATTTGGGATAGATATTACTCAAGCAATGCTAGATCAAGTAAATTTACGAGGTGGAAAAATTAAGGTTATGAAGGGTAATTCTGAGAAATTGCCTTTTAAAAATAATCAATTTAATGTGTGCACTTCATATGGATTTTTACATCATCTTTATAGACTAAAGCCAACTTTAAGAGAAATTTATCGATGTATGAAAAAAGGTGGAATTTTTTATTCTGATCAAGATCCTAATTATTATTACTGGAAACATCTGGCAGAAGTAGACATTAGTAAAATAGATAAAAAATTTGTGAGAAAAGAAATTTTATCAGTACAAGATCCTGAGGAAGGATTTAGGTGGAAGAAGATGAAGGGATATGATAAGACTGGCAAACAAACTGTAAGCATTTCAGAATATCAGAAGATATTCGGAGGGGGAATCAAAGAAGAAGTTATTAAAAAAATTATGTCAGATATAGGTTTCAAAGATATTAAAATTAATTATGAATGGTATCTGGGAGAAGGATATATTATGCATAAGGTTTCAGAAGATGCAGATCGGAAAATTCTTTCATATTTACGAACTTGCTTGCCTTTAACGCGAAATCTTTTCAAGTATGTCAGCATAACTGCTAAGAAATAGTTTAATATTTTTTATAATGTTCAATTAAAGAAGACAAAGTTTTATAATTTATCTTATGCTTTGGGACAAATTTCAAATCCTTTTTACTTCTAGAAATATTATAAAAAAAATGATTTGTTTCGGAATTAATTTCTTGAATTTCAAAAAATTTTTTTCTAGTAATTTTAGATACAATTTTTGAAATCTGTTCTATTGTAATAGGATTACCGCTTGCAATATTATATGTACCAGAAGAGATACTTGATTTACATGCAAGCTCAATAGCATGACACGCATCCTCAATATGAAGAAGATCCATTACTTGGAATCCATTTGTGTATTTATGTAATTTCGTTTGTTTATTTTTAAGAGCAGATGATATAATTCTAGGGATAATTCTTTCCTTTGATTGATTTATTCCATAAACAGAAGTTAATCGTAAATTAAGTGTTGTAATATCATAAAAATGAGAATACATTTTTGTAATTTGTTCGCATATTAATTTTGTTATACCATAGTTCGTATGAGGATTTGCAGAATGGGTTTCATCAATTGGTAAATAATCAGTTTTTCCATAAATTGCATGACTGGACGAAAAAATGAATTTTTTAACCCCGTTTTTTACACAGTTATCTAATAGGTTAATTGTGGTTTTACAATTTGAATTAAACATTTTCATAGGTTCGCCATTTTCTATCATAGCAGCTAAGTGGATAACTATATCAAAATTGTTTTTTGATAAAAATTTCCCCAACGATTTAGAATTATTTAATGAAATTTTTGTTATTTTATGAGAGTTTCTTGAAGAGGATATTCCAAATACATTCAACTTTTTATCATTTAGATATTTGATTAATTTCGAACCTAAAAAACCTGTAGCACCAGTAACCAGAATATTCATTTTTGTAATTGTAATAATTGAATTAGTTTATGTTTTAAAATGTTTATGTTAAATGCTATACAAACATTATCACTAAATTCATTTTTAAAAGAATGTTTAGGCAATAAAATGAATTTTATGAGAAATTTATTCGCGGCTATAAAATCTTCCTTTGAATCACCTATGAAAACAATTTGATTTGAAGATATTTTTTTGAGAATCTGCTTAATGAGAGAGGTTTTAATTAAAATTCTATTAGAAATATTTCTATTATCAATATTAATTTTAAAATCCTGCGGTATAAAAATTCCTGAAAAATAATATCGTATGTTGTTATTAATTAAAAAATTAATAATTAATTTTTTATTAGATCTTACAGAACAAAGATAACATATTACCCCATTTTTTTGCAAAAAAGAGAGAAGGTTTTGAATGTTATTTTTTAGTCGTAAATAAGAAATGGATTCAGAACTTGATAAAAAATTTTTTCTATAATTAAGAAAATTGGTAATAGAAAATACTTTTTTTGTTTTTTTATTTATGTTTTTAATAATTTCTTCTGCAAGTAATCCTTCTTTCCTTTGTAGAGAGATTTCATTTTTAGATGGGGGTTTTATCCCAAAATAATTACATGGTCTTTTAAAACCTTCAAAATCAAGAAGCTCATTGTTAACTAAAGTATCATCAAAATCAAAAATCACGTATTTTTCCATTTATCGTCTCTCTACAAATATTATTTAAAAATATTTTAATTAAAATCTTAGTCAACATAATGACAAATGGTGAACTAAAGATGCAATATCTAAAGTTTTCTTTCTAGTCATAAACAAATGTCCTAATATACTAAATTAATTCAATAACTGCCTGTTTTTATTTTAAAATCATTCCGTAGTTTTTAAAATTCTACATTATAGAATTTTTTCTGTTTCTGAGAAAAATCTGCAGAATATGGACCTTCTAATCCTTTTCTTAATGATGTTTCATAGTCTAATCCTGATTTTCTACTTTTTGCTAATTTTTCTACGGCCTTAAGCCCTATTGTATTTAATTCAATAACAGGGGTGGGGCCTAAGATATCCAATGTCCAACTCATGTGTGCATTGATTGGAGGTGTGTTAGGTATGTAATGAATCCCAGCCTTTTTTACTTCATGAAAATCTATCAAACCAAAATACACTAATATGATTACATTAGGAGACAAATTTTTTAGTTTTGATGGTTTAATGCCATTTTTTCCTCCAATTATTTCATTATTCAAAGGAGCTGAGTTGATTATAATTAAATCGCAGTTTTTTAAATAAGGTTCTACTTGAGAATCTTTAAGATTAGAACCAATAATAGTTGCTCCATTTTGAATTAATTCTTTGCCCATCGTTTTACTAATACAAAATAATGAAGCGCCTGTTGATATAATGGATTTAAGCATGTAAAATGCAGATTTATTTTCTGCTGCTAAAATTACTTTCTTGTTTTTTAGTTCGATATTATTTCGCTTAATAAGAGTAGAGATCATATCTCCATTATACTTCATTATATTCATAATTTCATTATCTTCATTGATTCCTAAAACACAGATTTTATTTTTCCAACATAGGGATAGATCCAGATCACTCTCGCGGTATTCCCAAGGTTCCCACATTAATGAAATTACGCAAGTTGGTTTTAATGATTGAATAAATTTAGAGTCAATTGGACGAATAAATCCACTGTTAGTAACAATATCAACATTTTGTAGTATTGAAGATGTTATTTTTTTGTGAACTTGAATATTGTTTAAACCCAGATATTCTGTTAAATTATCAAAGTTTGATATAATTTGATCAGCAGTTCCATATTTTGAGTCTTTTGTAATGCAAATTACTGATTGAGCTTTAGCAAATGCAGCTATAAAGGGAGTAAATATCCAATTCCCTGTTGCTGCTTCTGTTAAAACTGTCAAATCTGATAAATCAAGATTTGTTTTTTTAATTGATTCTTTAATAGTTTTAATTATATCATTAATTATTTCTTTATCTTTGTGATCATTACGATCAAAAAAGTCTAAATTTCCATCAGTCATTTTATGATTCGTTCATCCGAAAAATTTTATTTATTTCATCCATTCTTAATGTTTCTATCTGATTTTTTTCAAAATATTCTAATAACTGTATAAATAGAGTTCTGGTACCATCTTCATGTAATTTTCTATTTGAGAAGAGATATTCTTCGTTATGGAAAAAAGGTCTAAGTTTTTCATAATGTTCAATACTTGAAGTATTCATGAAGATGTGAAATGGATGGAAAAGAAATACTTTAACACCTACATCATCTAAATTGATTTTATCAAGATTAAACCTAGTATTTTTGTAGAAATAACCCATATCACTAGCATAAATTGGAATTTCCAATACATTTGCCCATTCAAAAAAGAATGGTTGAATATTTTTTCCGTAGGGAATGTAATAATTTGAATCATATTCAATACCTAGTTTTTCGTAACTTAACATTAAAGGACTATTATGGTATAATTTATGGGATCTGCATCCTTTTGTTTTCTTAGAAGGAAGAATTTGTAATGTTTCTTTCAAAAGTGTTTCCTGATCAGAAAATCCTTTAAAATTTGGATGTATTGCTAATTCGTGATTTTTTAATTTATTAAAATTGATTTTATTAGATATAAAAAAAGTTGCTTGAATTTTATATTCATTAAGTAGATCAATAGTCTCATTAATTATTGGTTGAATTGCCCAATCTGTATCAATAGAAATAGCAAACATTATGTTAAATAATTACTAGTAGGTATAAAAATAAATTAATTGAACAAAATTCGATCTGAATAAGAATTAAAGCAAAGGTTATTTCGAATGTGTGTTAAGGAATGGCAATTATGAAAACAGGAAAAAACGAAATCATTGTTATGGGTGGCACACATAGGGCAGTTCTCGCTCTTGAAAAAATTCTTCAACTTAACGATATAAAGATTCCATTTGCCATTTTTCAGGAGGATTATCCTTGGGATGAACAATGGTTACCAGAATTGAAGAGTATAGCTGAAAAAAATAATATTCCTTATCATGTTTACAAATCAGATGAAAAGTTAAGTTCAGAAACAATTGCTGAAGTAAACAAACTAAGATCTAAAGCAATTATAGGCATTGGCACGTGGAGATCACTGCTTCCTTCCAAATTTTGGAAAAATACACAATATGGGTATATTGGGATACATGGTACTCTTTTACCTGAATATCGAGGTTTTGCAGGACTTAATTGGTATGTCATTAATGGAGAAAAAGAATGTGGTATGCAGATTGTTCGATTAGATGAGAGCATTGATGGGGGGGATCTTGTTTTAAAGAAAGATGGAACATTATTTCGAAAAATTATACCTCTTAATAGTGAAAGAACTATGAAAGAAATTGTAAGAGAAGTAGAAAAAACCCATGTTGAATTAGTTTCTGATTTGATAGAAAATATAAAACGTGATAATATTGCATTTTCCAAACAAGATGAAACTAAGGCTACATGGACATGCCATAGAGGCCCTGAAGATGGAGAAATAAATTGGAATAAAACTTCAGAAGAAATTCACAATTTTATTAGGGGCCAATCTAATCCTTTTCCTGGGGCCTATTCTTTTTATCAAAACAAAAAATTTTACATCTGGAAAACATCAATACCATCAAATCCAAAAAAGTATGTAGGCAGAATTGTTGGAAAAGTTGTAGAACGGTCACCATCGGGAATAGTAAGTATTCTTACAAAAGATGGGATACTAAAAATTGAAGAAATCAGCGTAGATGGAAAAAAAATTAAACCAAGTCAGTTCATTAAATCTGTAAAGCAAACTCTTGGCTATCAACCTAGATATGAAATTGAAGAACTAAAAGAAAGAATTACTAAACTTGAAAATATAATTCAAGAAAAGTAGATCAATCAATAATAATATTTTGATCAACCTATCTGATTTTGTTTTTTGTGAATGTGTTTTATTTCTAATTTAAAAAAGGTTTAGTATAATTATATCTTAAACTCCCAGAAATATTATATGAATGAAAGGATTTACAGGTTAATTATGATTAATTTTCAATTTTATTTTAATAGTTTCCTAACCTTTTTTTGATTTCAGAAATATTTTCATTCTTCATAATTGATTCATAAATTAATAGTGTTTGTTTAAAGATAATTTCGAGATTGATAATGATCTACCTAATTTCTTCCTTTATATCCAATTTCTTTTCGGATATTGGGGTCTCAGATATTCTAATTTTTCACAAATTTCAGTAGCATTTGAAGCATTCATAGCTGGTGGAGGTTCAGGGTGCATGTAATCATAACAATTTTCTGGGCATGCTGTAAGAGTTTAGCACAACAAAAAGTTTCCTTTAATATTCCACCGATGACGTTCGGAACTAAAGATTATATAATTTGGTGTCCAATCAGTATCAAGGTAATTACAAATAACTAGAATTTTTATTAAAACATGTTATTATTTTTTTGGAAGGCCGTACCGAAAAATACCTTTAACTTAATTTTCAATTAGGTACTAGCAACTACTTATATGTAAAAATATTATAAAAAATGTGGAAGGGAAATTTGTATAAGGTCTTGGCCATTGGTGATACAGCAAACGTTCTATCAATTTTAAAAAAAAATGTCAAAACTTCAAAAATCGAACAAATTCAATTCAGAACAAAGAATTTTCAAGAGACTATTAGTTATGAAAATCAATATTTTTTCAAATCAGATAAAATTTTTGAACAAGTAGAGGAGATTAACCAAATCAAGAGAAATTATGATCTTTTTATGGTAACTGGTTGGACTACAGCTAGGTTAGCATATTTAGCAGGTCTGAAATTTATTTGGATTTATACGGGTGATGATATAAAGCACCCATTTTTCTTGAAGGATAAAATACATGACTATAATTTTTTAGAAAGAATTTTTTACAAAAAAGTATTCAAATCAGTTGCACGTCATGTTTCTTTAATTGAAGCCGTAATTCCTGAAGATTTAAAAAGATTTACGGACGCGACCATTGTTTTGGGAGGAATAGTCGATATTTCAAAGTTTAATCCTCATGTAAAACCCATAAAGCTAAAGAAACAAAAATTTACTTTTCTTAGTCCACAGAGAATAAGCCCTTTAAAAGGTACAGATGTAATTTGGAAAGCGATTTCTCTTTGTAAAAATAATTTTGAAGTATTACAACCAGAGTGGTATGATGATTACAATACAGAAATAGAAAGAAAAAGTAAGGAACTATTAAAAATCAAGCCCCCAAATGTAAAATTAATTCCTTTAATAAAATATGACGATATTGCAAAGTATTATGCATATGCAGATTGTATTTTAGGACAGTTATCGGCAGGGTGGCCAGGAAGTGTTGAAAGGGAAGCTGCATACTGTAATCGTCCAGTTATTACATATACAAATCCAAAGTACAAAGTAAACATAAATGGTAAAATGGTCTCCCCACCTTTTCTTCCAACAAGTAAAGATGATCCTTATGAGCTCAGTAAGATTATTGACATGATGGTTTCCTCAAAAGAATTTAGAGAGAGAATGCAAAGGAAGGGTCATGAATTTGTAAAAAACACAAGTAATCCGGAAATTATTGCAAACCGATGTGAAAAAATATTTCAAGAATTAGATGAATATCCACCTTATTTGGAATCAAAATTAACATTATTTTTACGGAGACTATTTTTTGTTATATCATATTATTCTAATTTTAAAAGAATATTTCAAAAATTGATTAATAGAAAAAGATGAATTTTCCAGTTTAAGAATTCTTTTTAAACAAAAATTTGAAAATTGTTTTCATATAATCATCTATTAAAAATAGAATGCCAAAATATACACCGCCTGCTACTGCTAGTGAAACTAAGATTCCCGGAAGTAAAATAAAAAGATCTCTTTCATAACTTACAAAAGTCTCTATCATATATACAGAAATTAAAGAACATAATATTGCAATTAGAATGTACTTAGAAGTAGATTTCCAATCAAATGCTAAGAATTTTGCCAATCTTACTCTGTAAATTAAGTACACTGTAATTGTTATATCGGCCAAAAGTGATGAAAGTACCCAAAATATTACTGTGTCTATTGTTGATAGCTCCGAAAATTTTGCTACTAAAACGACAATTATTAATGAAGAGATGTATTGTCCAACTCTAACATGTTGAAGTGTTCCAAGTAGAAACAGATTACTTTTTCGGTATTGATTAAAATTAGAATTATTATTAGAATCAACTCTTTCAATTCCTCCTAAAATCCCAGCAAAAATAGTATAAGCGGCATAAACAAATGTTCGTGTACTCATCAAGTATACTGGAATTATTGCTAATGAATATACAGGATTGAGCACAAACAAAAGTGGTTTTGCAAAAATTATAACTGCAGCAAAAAGAGGAATACCAACTAAAGTGAAAAGCCGCAAAACGGATCGTACGTACTCAATTTTGGCATCAGCAATTAGCTTAGGACCAAGTGCTACAGCAAGAGCTCCGGAATGACCAGCAATTATAGATATGGTCATAGCTACAGCGTAATAAGCTAATGGCTCAGTTGTTCCTAGAATTAAGGATACAATCAACGTATCAAGTACATAGATAGTAGTAGCAATGCCATCGTAAAGCGATAACCAAGATAGTTTTATCCAATAGAAAAAATATTTTACATTAAAGAAGGAGTCTCTTATCTGAGGAAGTGCATAATACAATCCAACTATTGTTTTAGCAATTAATGCTAAAAAAGTTGCAATAATTGCACCCGTGAGGCCAATTTCTATTTCTTCTATCAAAAAATAGCCAAATGGAATCTTTGCAATTTCAAAAGCAATTAAGGCATAACTTACTGCTTGAGGCTTAAAGCCACTGTTAATATTGTCAACAGTATTAGAAATGTAAGTTACAGGTATCAAAATTCCTCCCAACGCAAGAATTGAAAAATCAGAGGACGTGTTTTGTGATGCAAAATATGCAGCTATGATATATGCAATCGTCCCAACAACGGAAAACAGTCCACTTGTGAGTATTCCAGTTCTTCCAACTTTCTCACCCCGAGCAATCTGTCTAGTAATCCAATATCCTGAAATAATATGACCAAACATAGCATATGCAACTAGGCTTCCAATTAGTGAGTAAAGACCAAAATCAGAAACTGCAAGATTTCTTGTTACCAAAACTGAAAAGATTAATCCAGTTGCAAGACTTGATAATCGTACAAGTAATCCAACAATTCCAGAGTAAGTTAGTCTTATACTGCTCAAGTTATTAACACAGTCTTTCCTCCTTCTTAAATAATATGAGAATAATTCAATCTTATTTGTCTACAAATTAAACAATTCTATGTCAATTTTTATTTGATGGTTTTCTTGCTTCAGCTAGAGTAAAAAAATAGACGCTGGTAAGATGATAATACAAGCCAAGGCAAAAGAGTATTGGATGTTTATAATTAATTGGAAATAGTGAATGAGATTTCAATTTTCTATGAATGTTGGCTAATGTGTAGATGTGTTTATGGAGTTTTGCCTTTGAAGGATCATTTCTAATGTTTGCCTCTGTTGCCCTTTTGTTTTGTGAAATTAATAGAAGCCTCCCAGAAGGTTTTAAAACTCTATGAATTTCTTTTAGAACTAATTCGTCTTGTTCTATATATTCCAAGACAGAAAACATATTAATAAAATCAAATGTATTATTTTTAAAAGGGAGCGCAAAACCCGCTGCCAGTATATCGGCCTTGGATTCTTTGTAGATGTCTATTCCTACGTGTTTACAACGATACCATTGATTCCATTTTTTTTGTCCACATCCTATATCCAATCCAAATTTTTGCCCCTCTGAAAATTTTTCTAACATTTTTCCCGTTAACCAATGCATGATGCTTATCTAAAGATCATATTTATAAATGGAAATTTAGGGTGTTGGGATGCTTTAGTGAAAAATGAGTTTATAACATCTAAAACAGACGCTTTGAATATTGAAGATTAAAAAAATATCAATTATTGTTGGTACTAGACCTCAGATTATAAAATCAATAAAACTTGTTGAAGAATTACTAAAAAATAACTTTAATGTTAAAATAATTCATACTGGTCAACATTACGATTATCAACTTTCTAAAAAATTCTTTAAAGAATTGAAGATTCTTAATCCTACAATAAATTTAGAGATTGGGAAAGGAACACAATTAGAGCAAATTTCAAAAATAATTATTAAGTTGGAGGGAATCTTTAAAAAATCTACACCTGATCTGGTTATAATTCCAGGCGATACAACTTCTGCTATAGCATCAGCTTTGGCAGCTTCAAAATGCCATGTAAAGATAGCTCATTTAGAAGCTGGAGCAAGAAGTAATCAATTTTACATGTCTGAAGAGATTAACAGAAGGCAGATAGATCACTGTTCTAACATATTACTTGCTCCAACAAAGAATTGTTTACAAAATTTAAAAAACGAGTTAGTGTTTGGAAAAGCCTTTTTTGTGGGGGATACCATGTATGATCTCTTTTTAGATCAATGTAAAAAACAGAAAATAAAATTTTCAGAGAAATTAAATAAAAAACAAGTTCTTGTCACCATTCATAGAGCTGAAAATATTAAAAATAATGATTTCCTTAAGAAATTATCATCCATGTTAAATGGATTAAGTACCAATGGATACCAAATAATATTTCCTGTTCACCCTAATACTCAAAAATGGATTAATGAAATGGGGATAAAATTTAGAATAGATACTATTGAACCAATTGGATATCTACAAATGTTAAAGTTCTTGGCAAAATCAAACCTTGTTATTACAGATTCAGGCGGTCTTCAAAAAGAAGCATACTGGTCACAAACTCCCTGTATTACTTTACGGGAAAGTACAGAATGGATTGAAACCATAAATGAAAAAGCCAATTTCTTATTTTTTAAGAAACTCCCAAGTATTTCTAAGATTGAAGAAATTTCATCAAATAAAATTAAAGTTAAACCATCTTTATTTGGAAGTGGTAATGCCTCTAAAAAAATTGCAAGTTTATTCAAAACGTTATAAAATAAAAATTTAATACTATTGCTGTTTTTTTTGCGCCTTGATCAAAATTGCTGAAACATCTTCACCTTCATATTCAATTTGCGATAACTTTTCCCTAGAACATTGAATCCAATCTTGATTTTCTTTTTTATAAAATATTTCTTTAAGGATCATAAATCCTTTACAAAGTTCTTTTAAGTAATCTGGATCAAATATTCGAATGTATTCAATACCATCTTGTTCGTAAATTTTTCGTTTACCTCCAGGTACAGAAATAAACAAGATGCCATCAGGTTTTAAAACATATCTTATCTTTTCCATCGCTTTCAAATCAGCATTTTTTATAGGAGGTTCTCCATAGTGTCCCATGCCCACATGTTCTAAGACAGAAATAGCAAGTACACAATCAAATGAATCTTTTTTGAATTCAACATCAAAGAAATTTTGTTTATAATATTTGAAATTCTTATGAGAAAATCCAGCATATCTAAAATCAACACCAGTAACATCATATCCAAAAGATGCCAAACCTAAAGAAATCGAACTTCCACCGCATCCAAAATCTAATATCTTACTATCACGTGGAAGATCAAAATTAAGATAAACAAATGGTTCATCTAAGGTGCCAACAGAATTTACCCGCTTCCAATATTTTCTTGCAAAGTTTTCATTGAAAAGAGCATATCTAGATATTGGCCAAAATCCAAGAAGAAGTTTTTTGTACTTATTTTTTGTTTTGAGCTGTAAAATGTAAGTAGGATGTAAGACTGCAGGGTGTGTAAAATCAAACCAGAATAATTTAATTCTTTTTTTTAAAGACAATTCTTATGGTCTAAATTTAATATCCTAAAAACATATCTATATAATAAATCAACATGCATAAAATTTTTATTTACAATTATCTTGAAAAGGAATATTATCAAGTTTAACATATGAAAAAATTATCAACAAGTTAACAATAAAAAATGCTTAAACATATCTAAGTTTGAGTTTAGATATGGTAGGTATTGCTTTTTCTGATGAAAAAAATGAATTTGAAAATATGTTAACATCTCAACATCATTTTCCTTGGCACAAACTTGAGAAATGTGACAATATACCTCTTGGTATAGTTAGATTAGATTCATTAAAAGATTTTAAGTTTGAAGATGAAAAATATAGTATAATTTTAGATGGATATATCTATAATTTCAAATTAGATCAAATTCCTAAAATGTTTCAAGAGAAAGGAGAAAAGATTTTTGAAATATTAGAAGGGGAATTTGTTCTATTGTTTTATGATAGAGAAAAAAATATTTTGTTTGTTGTCAATGATCCATTTGGACTAAGAAGATGTTATTACTCAATTTTTCAAAACAGACTCTTAATTTCAACAGAAACAAAAGCAATTGCAAATATAATTAAACCAAAATTTGATGAAAAAACTGTTTATGGTATGATACGATTCAGAAGAGTCTTTTCAGATAGGACAATTTTTGAGGAAATTCGAAGATTTATGCCAGGAAATATCATCAAATATGATAGAAATACAAATCGTATTGAGACAAAAAGTTATCATCAATATCAATACAAGCCTGAAAATATATCTGAAGAAGAAATTGCAAAGAAGTAGCTTGTCTGTTCAAAAAAGCATTAGATAAAAGAATTAAAGGTAACAAGAAAACTGCAATTGCACTTAGTGGAGGGTTAGATTCTAGATCTATGACAATTCTTGCGAAAGATAAGAACATTAATACATTTACCTATGGAAGTGGTAATGATCCTGATTGTAAAGTAGGTCCGAAAATAGCAAAGTCTTTAAACATTCCACATACTCTCATCACTTTTGATTGTAAAGATGAAAAGATAGCAAATTTAGCTGAATTGTCTAGTTATCTTACAGAAGGCCTCACTACATTGGCGTATTGTTTTCATATTTTTGTATTTAGTAAGATTTACAAAAAATTCGATGAGTATTTTTGGACTTTTGAATTTGATGATTTATTTGGTGGAAATCTAATATCAGGAACGTGGGATCAAAAAAACTACACAAAATTTTCTGCAAAAGAGTTAATGAAACATAAATCAATTTTTAACAAAGAAGAATGTGATCAATTATTTCTTATTAATGACTACACTAATGAATTAATAGATGAACATTTTCAATATGTTACTTCAGAAGAAACATTACCTGCTTTAGAATACGCCCAATTATTGGAACTGCTTCAAAGAGGAACTACAGGTCATTTTATTACAAGAAATTTTATTGAGGAGAGAATACCAACTTTTGATAAGGAATTAATAGATTTTGTACAAAAAATTCCTTTAGAATTAAAAATTGATCACAGAGTGTATTACAAATTTTTAAATTATATTGATCCAGAACTTGCAAAAATAAAAAGTGCAACAACGGGTTTAAGGAGTAATTCTGGCAAATTAGAAAAAATTATTGTAAGAAATAAAGCACGATTTGAAAAATTTAAAGAAAGATACTTAAAAAAAGGTATTAATGAAAAGAGTTATTTTGATGTAGATATAGCAATGCGTGCAAAACCATGGATTGAAAAAATAGAAGAACATGTATTTTCATCCAATATTGTAAAACAATATATCAATACTGATTTTGTTAAAAAGCTTCTTTTGGAACATACAAACAAGAATGCAAATAATGGAACAAAGCTTTTCTCAATTTTAACAATAGCAATGGCATTGAATATTTTCTCAGGTGAAAAATCAGAGGCTGATTCAAAAAAATTTGTACTTAATCATCTTCTTAATTGACGCAATAAACTTATTTTGAAAACTATGGTTTAGAATTATACAAATACCAATCTTGTAAAGTACCTCCCCATTTTTTCTTAAATTTGAAAATACCCTCATATTTTTTGTCTGATGAAGATGGATCAACACCAGTTAGATCAAAAATCCTAAACCCTGATTGATGACCCCATTTAATAATGTGCCATTTAATCAGGTCTGTACCATTGAGAAGATTTTTTTTGTCAAATTTCGATCTCGCAAATCCCCATTCATTGACATATCCATTAAATGTAGTAACAAGTGTGCTAGCCAAAGGAACATCATTAAGGTATGCAATAAAACCAAATTGTCCAATTTTATCAAGCATTTCCCATGATGATTTAAGACTTTGAAATGGATAACTTCCCAAATTTGCAATCTCCATTCCCTCGTTAAGTAATTGATGATGGATTCTCAGGTCATTTAGATTTTTGATCGGTTTTACAACCACTCCTTTGTTGATAGCTCTGATAACAGCTTTTCTACCTGAATGTCTATCAATTTTTTTCCATAATTCATCTTCAGGTAAAGATAAATCAATCAAAAAAGTAGCCATTTTTTTTTCTGACCAACCATTTTTAGAAAGTTCTACAGCTTGTCCAAATTGAGGATGCAGTGAACCGCTGATTGGAGCACTAAGTATTTTAGAAAGTTTTGACAATTCTGAAAAAATTTCACTTTTATGTTCTTGATCGAAAATAACTGGTCCATAATGCCACATGTAAACGGGGTAGAGGTTTTTTGTAAAATAAAATAATTTTGACATTAAAGGAATTTGATTTAACTTGAATTCTAATCTTCGCTGTAAACGTGAGGCTCTAAAGAGTACCATTTGAGCAGATGTTTTACCATTATTTTCAAAAGTGACATATAATACAGGTTGTTTACTGACTTTTTTGATGTATTCAGCATAATCACTTGTTTGATGGACCGTAGACAAAGGATTTTCTAGTAATCGTTTATTCCAATTTTTATCAAACTTTTCACTCAATTGTAATTTTATTGTCATATGATTAAGCGAGATGATTAAAGTATTTATTTAATGACAATAATGATGAGGATTCGAAAAAGAAAAGAAACGAGTTAGTTTTTAAATCATATCATAACTATGCAGTTGATGCGAATTCTTCAGGCTGGAAATGCAAATTTTGGTTATGTAATGGCAAGAGAGCTCAGAAAGAGAGGAATTGAGTCAGAGTTATTAGTTTCAAAACAAATTATTTCAGGTCAAATTAACTCAGTGAATAATCCATTTAATTTAGACAAACAGTTGAAAGGTAGTTATCCTGAATGGCTTCATTTTTATGATCTAAGTAAGAAAGGATGGCAATTACAAATTTTGAGAATGATGAGGAAGTATGATATTATTCATGCATATATGGAGTTACCAATTTTATCAATGCTTTCAAGAAAACCATATCTTGCTCAAAGTGGAGGAGATGATTTGCGTGAACTTGCATTTTCGAATTCATTTAAAGGTCGTCTTTTAAGAAGAGCGTACAAAAAAGCTAATGCATTTGTTTATGTATGGCCTCCTCATAAAACATATGTTGAAAAACTAAAACTCAAAAATCCAATTTACATTCCGAGAACATGGGACATATCTAATTTTTCAAATAAAAAATATGAGCCATCTTTGGAGTTACCTCTAAAGATTTTTCATCCTACTGGTCAAGACTGGGAAATGAAAGGAAATTATAAATTTTTAAAAGCATTCATAAGACTTTGTAAGGAAAAACAAGATGTTTTTTTGTATTACGTAAAATGGGGAAAAGATGTTTCTAAAGCTTCAAAATTACTTGATGATCCAGATGTGAAAAAGAGAATTCAGTTCATACTTGGACCTATTTCAAGAGAAGAAATGACGGAATACATGTCTAAATCAGATATTTTAGTTGATCAATTTAACTCAGGTTCATTTACACGTACTGGGATTGAATCTTTTGCTTTTGGTATTCCATTAATGTTAAATTTGGATGAAAAATTGCATGAAGAACTTCATGGAGAAATTCCTTCGATTATCAATGCGCAAACAGAAGATAAGATTTATGATCAATTAAAGAAATATGTGAAATCTAAAGATGGTTTGTTAGAGATAGGAATTAACGGCCAAAAATGGGGCAATAAGTATTTTAATTTAGAAAAAAATGTAGAAAAATTCATAGAAATTTACAAGAATATATTACATAAATAATCAGCATATATTTTTTCATCTAATTTAAAATTCAACTGTGAATAACAAATGGATTATTTTGAGATGATGATAAAAGCAAATTTATGCCTAAATATGAAGATTCATTTTTATCAACATAAAAAAATGTCAATATTATATGAAATTATGTGTTTTTCCTAATGATCCCTTAAAATCATATTATGAAAAAGGAGAGATCAAAGAGAGATATTTCAATCCAGAAAATTACTTTGATGAAGTTCATGTAATTTCTTTATTTGATGATGAGATAGATGAAAAAAATGTCAAAGAATTAGGGGGTAATGCAGTTTTAAAAATCCATAAAATTGGTAAAGTTAATTTGTTAAATTATAAAAAGTTCGAAGATAAAATTCTACAGGTAATAAAGGACATAAATCCATCACTGATAAGAGCATATAATCCGTTAGTCCAGGGCTGGTTAGCTGTAAGAAATGCAAAGAGATTGAAAATTCCAGTCGTAGTTTCTGTTCACACAAATTACGATGAACAAAGAAGCCTATTAAAAAAGGGAAAAAAATTATTTGATTTTGTTAAACTACAATACATAGCAAGAAAAATTGAACAGTATGTGTTAAGTGAAGCTGATGCAATAATCTGTGTGTATCAGCACGTTGTACCATATGCAAAAAAAATGGGTGCAAGTAACATTCATGTTATCTATAACAGAGTAAATCTTGAACATTTTTCGCCAATAATTGAGAAAAAAATCAAAGATAGTAAACCAATTATAATTTCAGTTGGACGTCTAATTGATCAAAAAAATCAGCTGTATTTACTTGAAGCAATCAAGAATATGGATGTAAAACTATTACTTATTGGAGATGGTCCTAATTTTGATTTCTTAAAAGGGTTTATTCAAAAAAACCATATTACAAACAAAGTTGAAATAATCAAATCAGTTCCAAATAAGGAGTTAGGGAGTTACTACATATCATGTGATATTTATGCACAAGTTTTAGAAAATTTAGAAGGAATTCCAATTCCAGTTCTTGAAGCAATGGCTTGTGGACTTCCAGTTGTAATGTCAAGACATTCTAGTGATTATTCTGAAATTATTGATGAAGCAGTAGTTTTTGTAGAAAATAATTCTACTAGCTTTTTTAATGCATTTAACAAAATTTTATCAAATCCTGAATATAAAGAAAAATTAAAAAGAAAATCGTTAAATGTCATCACTAAAATTAGTGGAGAAAAAATGGAGCAGAAAGAATTGTTATTATACAGAAAATTGATAGATAAAACCAAATAAATTGTGTAATACATATTGAGCCAAAATACAAATAGTTAAAAATTAAGTCAAAATCAGAATGAGGTATACAAATGCAAAAAACATTAGATGCAATAAAATCAAAATCATTTTCTATTGAAGTATTTGGTTTGGGTTATGTAGGATTTCCATTAGCAGTAAGGCTGGCTTCATCTGGATTAAAAATACGAGGAATTGATGTTAATGAAAATCGAGTAAAAAGACTAGATGAAGATCATTTGATGGATTCTGAAATTTATTTAAAAGAACAGTTCCTAAAATGTAAAGAACAGAAAAATTTGGAGATTTTATCAAATCCAATAAAAACTGATATGCCTAAAGTTGGAATAATTTGTGTGCCAACTCCACTTCCAAATAAAAATACAGATTCTGCAGTTTTTGTAATATCTGCTGTTGAAAAATTTTTGGAATCATCAAAGGAAGGAGATGTGGTCATACTAGAAAGTAGCATTGAAGTTGGAACAACCGATAGAATTCAAAAAATTATTGAAAAAAGAGGGTTTAAAGTTGGAGATAATTATGGTCTCTGTTTTTGTCCAGAGAGAATTGATCCTGCCAACAAGGAATGGGGAATTGAAAATATTCCAAGAGTCATTTATTGTTCGGATAA
>Ga0209521_10001456_pt1 | contig 19376 bp, 16 predicted proteins | sample Rifsed19ft4_FD_184016 | JGI IMG/M metagenome (GOLD analysis project Ga0209521, IMG submission 184016) | Soil microbial communities from Rifle, Colorado, USA - sediment 19ft 4 (version 2) | ecosystem: Environmental > Terrestrial > Deep subsurface > Rock core/Sediment | place: Rifle, Colorado...
CCATAGGGCTGGAACTTGCCGATCAAATTCAGCCATTTGACGTCCAAACTGTGGTTGTCCCGGTGGGAGGCGGTGGGCTGATTAGCGGCGTAGCTTTGGCCATGCGGGCGCGCAATATCAAAACCCGCATCCTTGGCGTCCAATCCGAAGCAACGGCTGTCATGCATGCCCTGTTCAATAAGCACAGCCAGGAATCGGTGACCGAGTGGGACAGCCTGGCTGATGGGCTCTCCGGTAAAATCGAAGCCGATTCCATGACTATTCCATTGGTGCAGCAGGTGGTGGATGACCTTATCCTGGTCAACGAGGACGACATTGCCGCTGCCATCGTCTTCGCCTGGCAGAAATACAGCCAGATTATCGAAGGCTCTGCCGCGGTCACACTGGCAGCCCTGATGACCGGTAAAATCCCCGACCTGCCAGCCGCCCTGGTGATTTCAGGTGGCAATATCCAGCCGGAAGTCCACCAGGCGCTGATAGCCAGTCGCGGCGGAGAATCACGGCAATCAGGCGGAACTACATGAAGCGGTTTATCAGCCTGTGCCTTTTACTCGCCATCCTGTTAACCATTTCAACTCCATTGACCGTGAAGGCGCAGATCAGCGAGCCGCCGGAGGATTATCTCGGCAAAGCTCGCAACTTGATGGCTAACATGACGCCCGAACAGCGCATCGGGCAGCTATTTCTGGTGTCATTCAAGGGTACGGAAATTGGTCCTAATACCGGCATCTACCGCTTAATCACCGAACATGCCATTGGCGGTGTGGTATTACGCGCCGATAATGACAATTTCGTCGGCCCAACCAATACGGTTCCGCGGGCTGCAGATCTGGTTCGCGGCCTGCATGAAATTGCCTGGACGCAAAGCGCTGCAGGTCCCGGGGCGGTAGCTGAGAGCCCTGCTTACATCCCGTTGTTTGTCGGAATTTCCCAGGAAGGCGATCTCTATCCGACTGACCAGATCATCAATGGCTTGACCGCCATTCCCAGCCCGATGGCAATCGGCGCAACCTGGGACCCGCAGCTGGCGCAGGCAGCCGGCCTGGTGATGGGTAAGGAGCTGCGCGCCATCGGATTCAACCTGTTTATCGGTCCTTCGCTGGATGTTTTGGACGTGCCACCTTCCTTCAACAGCGATGACCTTGGCATCCGTACCTTCGGCGGCGACCCGTTCTGGGTGGGCGAAATGGGCAAAGCCTATATTCGCGGCCTCCACCTGGGCAGCCGTGACGAAATGGCTGTGATCGCCAAGCATTTCCCGGGACGCGGTAGTTCCGACCGTCTGCCAGAGGAAGAGGTTGCCACTGTTCGCAAGCCGCTCGAGCAATTAAAACAGGTGGATCTCGCCCCGTTTTTTGCCGTCACCGACCCGCTGACGGACCGGCTTTCCCGTGCGGACGGCCTGCTCGTTTCTCATATTCGCTACCAGGGGCTGCGCGACAACATTCGCGATGTCACCCCACCTGTCAGCCTGGACTCGGCAGCCCTGGAGCAGGTTCTCAATCTGCAGCCTATCGCCGATTGGTACCGTGACGGGGGTTTGGTGGTCAGTGATAACCTGGGCAGCGATGCGGTCCGGCGCTTCTACGACCCGACCATGCAATCTTTCGACGCCCGCAGCGTGGCTCGCAACGCTTTCCTGGCTGGCAATGACCTGCTTTACTTGAACAATTTTGTCGAGTCCATCGACCCCGATAGTGAAACCACTATCATCAAGACTTTGGAGTCCTTCGCGCAAAAATATCGGGAGGACCCGGCTTTTGCCGAGCGCGTTGACCGCTCAGTTGAACGTATTCTGGCGCTCAAAATCCGCCTATATCCCAGCTTCACGCTGGATGGAGTCCTGCCGGACACTGCCTTCCTGGCAGAGGTTGGCCGGTCGCAGCCAACTACGTTTGAAATTGCCCGGCGCGCGGTGACCTTGATCAGCCCGGATGAAGCCAACCTGGAAGCTGCTTTGCCCAGCCCGCCGGCAGCCCGCGAACAGATGATCATCTTCACTGACGTCCGCACTTCTCGGCAGTGCAGTGTTTGCGCTGAGCAAGCTTTCATCGAAGTCGATGCTTTCAAGAATTCGATTGTGCGGCTATTTGGCCCGGGTGCAGGCGGTCAAATAAACGCCTCCATGATCCACGCCTACTCCTACCAGGACTTGATCAGCTACCTGAACGATCCGTTAGGTTCCGCGGCGTTGGGGGTCAACCTCAATGCCTCTCAATGGGTGATCTTCGTCATGCAGGATTCATCCGTAGCCCGTCCGGAGACCAACGCGGTTAATCGTCTGCTCTCGGAACGCTCGGATTTAATCCGTGAAAAAAAGGTCGTCGGATTTGCCTTCAACGCACCTTATTATCTGGACGCCACCGATATCGCCAAATTGACGGCGTACTTTGGCATCTACTCCAAAATTGACGCTTTTATGGACGTGGCAGCTCGGGTCTTATTCCATGAACTTTCTCCGGTCGGGGATTTGCCAGTCTCGGTTCCGGGCGTCGGTTATGACCTTATCAAAGCTACCTCGCCCGACCCCGCCCAGGTTATTCCCCTCTCGATTGATTTGCCCGAACCTGCGCCATTTACCGGCACCACCACCCCCGAACCGACCACCGTGCCAGTATTTGGCATTGGCGACACTATCCCGCTTAAGACCGGCGTAATTTACGACACGAACGGCAACCCGGTTCCGGATGGGACGGTGGTGCGATTTATCTTCTCGATCCGCGGTGAAAACGGCGATACCCAACAATTCCAGGAAACCACCACAGTCGACGGCATCGCCCGCAGCGCCTATGTAATTACCGACGTGGGAGAATTGGAGATCCGCGTGATTTCGGAGCCAGCCACCACCTCGCAATTATTGAGGTCGAACCTGACAGGTGCGGCCGGTGCAGGGTTCACGCCGGTCAATCCAACGTCCGCGGTAACTGAAACCCCTCAACCGACTGCCACCGCTGCGCCTTCGCCGACCCCGGCTGAGATAGTCGAGGATTCCCGATCGTCCATTCCGCGCGGTGGCGATTGGTTCCTATCCTTCCTGCTGATCTGGGGCAGTGCCGCCGGGATTGCCCGCATCGGTCAAAAGAAGGTCTCGCTGCGTTGGGGCGTGCGTTGGGGCTTGATGGCAGTGGTCGGCGGGATGCTGGCTTATCTGTACCTGGCAACCGGCTGGTTCGAAGCTATAAATTGGTTCGCCAGCGGCGGGACGGTCGGCGTGCTCATTGCCTGCGCCATTGGCATTCTGGTCGGTTGGGGCGCGGGTTGGTTATGGCAAAAGCGCTTCAAGCGGATTCGCAGCAATGGCGCTAGCGCAGCAAAGTAATCAGCAGGCTGACCAGCGTCAGGCCAAGCGTAATCGCGATCAGCGACTGTTCCAGCGGGTAGTTCAGGAAATTCCACGGCGAATTAGATCCCGGCGTGATCCGTGCCAGCGTCAACCGGTCGGTTGCCAGACTTTGGCGGAATATTTCGATCGAGTCGGGGCGTTCATCCGGGTGCAAACTCATCGCCCATAGTATGGCGCGTTCAGTTCTGGCGCTGATATCCGGATTGATTTGGCGCGGTGGAATGTAGTGGTCTGGCCGCAGGAAGCGGTCGCGTGCATCCAATGGGGGTTCATTGGTCAATAAATGATACATGGTGGCGCCAAAGGCGTATACGTCGCTGCGGACATCGGTGTGACCGCTGTCACCGCCGTATTGCTCCAGTGGGGTATACAGCGCAGTTCCCTGCCCCTGCATCACGGTAATAGTAACCTCGCCTGGAGCCAACAATTTGACCAACCCGAAGTCCACCAGCTTGATCAGCCCATCTGGTGTGACCTTCAGGTTGCTCGGCTTGATGTCGCGGTGCAGAATGGGCGGGTTTTGGCTGTGCAGGTAGGTGAGAGCATTGGAAAGCTGGTTAGCCCAATCCAGCACATCCGCCTCGGTCAAAAAGCGCTCCTCCTGGTGAGCCTCGCTGATCAAGGCTCGCAGGTCCTTGCCGGGAATGAAGTCCATTACCAGGTAATCGCGGTTACTGATCGAGAAGAAATCGCTCACCTTGGGTAAGTTGGGGTGATCCAGGCGTGCCAATACCGTCGCCTCGCGTAAAAACTGGTCACGAGCTTCCCGTGACAGTTCTGGCGGCATCGATTTGTCGTGCTCGACTTCCTTCAGGGCGCATTGGCGGCCTTCCAAACGCGTATCATCCGCCAGGTAGATGGACCCCATCCCGCCCTGGCCTATGATGCGCTTGATTTTGTATCTACCGCGCAGAATGTCCCCTGATTTGAGGGGTACTGGCATTAACGATCCCTGTCTGGGTTTGCCTTCATGAGCTGATCCTGTTTCTCGGCGTTGGATCAGGCAATTTTTGTGCTGTGTCCACACAAAAATGTGATAATTTGTTATATTATACCGTACACCAGGCCGCGACCGGCCGTATTATTCAGGGTAGGAGGGGAAGGATGAAGTCGGTAAATGTCGACCTGCCGATCCTTATTGGACAGGCTGGGCCCCTCAATGGGAATCGGTGGGAAATCGTAAAGGAACTGCTGATCGGGCGGGAAGACACATGCGCTGTGGTGATCCCTGACCGTCAGGTCTCGCGTTACCATGCGCGCCTGACCATCACACCAGACGGCGTTGCGCTGGAGGATTTGGCTAGCAAAAACGGCACTTATCGCAATGGCACCCTGGTCGAAGAACCGGTGTTCCTGCAAGACGGCGATCTGATCCAGGTTGCCGCCATCCAACACTTTGTCTTCCTCAGTTCCGACTCGACCGTGCCGCTTGGGCCGGGCGTTCCCATCCCTGAGCCGCTGCAATCCGCCGCAACTCAAAACAACCGGCTGATACTGGACCCGCTTTCCCGGCGGGTGTGGGTGGATGGCAGCGAAGTCAATCCAGCTCTTTCCGTGCCGCAATTCCGGCTGCTCGAAGCCCTGTACAACAGCCGCGGGCGCGTGGTTTCGCGCCAGGATCTGGTGGGGGCGGTGTGGGGTGACGAGGAATCGGCTGGCGTGTCGGAACAGGCGCTGGACGCCTTGGTGCGCCGTCTGCGCGACCGGCTGGCGAGCCTGGATCGAACCCATGAGTACCTGCTCACCGTACGCGGCTACGGGCTGCGTCTTGACAACCCGCCGCAGGGCTGATTCTCTAACTTTCCCACGAACCATCTTCCAAAAAATCGCTCCTGCCAGCGATTTTTTAACCACCAAACTCCTTTTCTTTTCCCCTGACTTTTATTGATAAGTGATTGTAAATTCTGCCAGGACGGTTTGTCATTAATATAGGAGATGCGGTTCATGGCTTCCCGAAAAGTGATTCACCTAGATCTGGATGCCTTCTTCTGCTCCGTGGAGGAGTTGCGGCACCCCGAACTGCGCGGTAAACCTTTCGCAGTCGGCGGCCGGCCTGAGTCCCGCGGCGTGGTGGCTTCCTGCTCTTATGCAGCCCGTATGTGCGGTGTGCGCTCCGCAATGCCGACTGGCCGGGCGCTGCGGATGTGCCCCGAGCTGATCCTGATCTCCGGTGATCACGGCCACTACTCCGAGTACTCCAAGAAGGTGATGGCCATTATGGGTCGCTTTTCTGGGTTGATCGAGCAGGTCAGCATCGACGAAGCTTTTCTGGATGTGACCGATCTGGCCAAACCTGGCGTGGAAATTGCACGAGATATCCAACAAGCCATACGCCGCGAGCTGGATTTACCCTGTTCGCTCGGAATCGCTTCCAATAAGCTGGTCGCCAAGATCGCGACCGACGCCGGCAAAGCCGGGCACCGCGGAGTCACACCTCCGTGCGCCATCCTGGAAGTGCCAGCCGGAGGGGAAGCCGCCTTTCTGGCGCCGATGCCGGTGCAGGCATTGTGGGGAGTGGGACCTAAAACCGCCGAACGCCTTAAAAGCCTGGGACTCCACACCATCGGCGACCTGGCGCGCGAACCACAGCAAAATCTAGCGAAGTTGTATGGCAAGTATGGGCACGACATCTCGCGCCGCGCCCAGGGCATCGATAACAGCGCGATTGAACCTGAACATGACGTCAAATCCATCAGCCAGGAAGTCACCTTTGACCGCGACATCTCCGACGGCGCCCAAATTCGCCAGGTGATCCGCAACCAGGCCGAGCGCGTGGCCTTCAGCCTGCGCAGCAAGAACATGACCGCCGTCACCGTGCGCCTCAAGATCCGCTGGCCAGACTTCTCCACCCACTCGCGCCAGTTGACCTTGCCGCAAGCCGTCAACCAGGATACGGTCATCTCCCGCGCGGCGCTGGACCTCTTCGAAAGCATCTGGGATGGGAAGCGCAAGGTTCGCCTGATCGGGGTGGGGGTAAGCGGTTTGCAGGAAGAAGTCTGGCAGCCCTCCCTGTGGGATACACCCACCGAAAAGGAACGACGGCTCCTGGCAGCGATGGATGAGTTGAAAGGCCGTTATGGACGCAAGATCGTCCAGCGCGGCGCAAGCCTGAAACCCCGCAAGCCGAAATCAGAAGATCCTTAGGGCGGCCCAACTCCCGGGCGCCCTGACCACCAGCAGATAGCGAGACAACCATGCAGAAAAACCTCTCCCCAGAACCCGCCATTCGTCAGGAACCCCTGGAAGCTGCCAATAGCTTCAACGCTGATAAAGTGCATATGCGTCCGCAGCCTGCCGCCCACCCGTTGGACCTGCGGCACTTACGTCTGCCGAAGGACCTGACGACCCGCCTATCTGACGGCTTGATCCCGGCGCTGCTGCTGCTGGCGCTGACGCTGATGATGGATATGCTGATCCAGCCGATCCACACCACCGCTAACCGTGAGGGGTTATTGATCTACCTGTCCCTGGTGCTGGCTATGGGTGTGTTTGCCCTGGAAAAAAGCACCCACTCACGCGGCACCGAAAGCCCTAGGGCTATTGCCGGCATGGTCGCAGGCCAGTTCTTCTGGCACTCGCTTTACATTATCCAGCTGCTCGGCGGGATCAACCTGGATGCCCAGGGAACGCTGCTGATTCTTGTGCTGATCACGCTGGTTGGCACGACTTTGTGGAAACCGGTGCTTCCGTTGGGCGTCAAATTCTTCCTGCTGACCTTCATGGCCAGCTGGGTCAACCGCTTCTTCATCAATCATTCGGTCGAACAGTCTGCCGGCATCGACCTGTACGCCGGCCTTTTCTACGCTACCGGCTTTTTCGCCCTGGTCGGCCTGGTTTTCGCCATCGCCTACCTGATCTTGCGCGCTGAGTTCAAGGTGCAGCGGCTGTGGGCTGCGCTGGGCATCTGGCAGGCTGCCCTGGTGACCTTGATCGTGCTGTTGAAGATCTTTATCTAGTTCAACGACCGGTCACATCATGTGCGGCAGGCGGCGTTCGGCGTGGGCGTGCGGCGAGGCATTCAGCAGCTCGTTGTACACTCCCATGATGCGCGCCGCGATGGTATCCCAAGAGTAGCCGCGGGCAATTTCGGCGCCCTGGCTGCCCAGTCGCCCGCGCAGTTCGGGATCCAGCAGTGTCTCGATGAGGTGCTGCCCGAGCAGCTCGGGTTCGCCGTTGGGCACCACAAAGCCGGTGACGCCGTCCTGCACCAGGAAGGCCAATCCGCCGACCTGCGAGGCGACTACTGGCGTGCCGCAGGCCATGGCTTCCAGCGCAACCATGCCGAACGACTCGTAATGGCTCGGCACCACCACCACATCCGCGGCGGAGTAGTAATACGGCAGCGACTCCTGCGAACGCTTGCCAAGGAACAGCACGATGTCGCTCAGCCCAAGTTCGGCGCTGAGCGCCTGGACGCGCCCCATCTCTTCGTTCAGGCTGTCTTCGCTGACCTCCGGGTCGCCACCGATGATGGCTAAATAATGAGGGCAGCAGTCCAGGTTGTTGGTGGAGCGGATGTAGGCCAGCGCCCGCAGCAGCGTATCCACCCCTTTGAGCGGCTCGATACGCCCGACGAACAGGATCATCTGCTCGTTGGGCGGTAATTCAATGGCAGCCTTGGCTTCATCCTTGGGGATTGGGTAAAAACGCGCCGTATCCACGCCGGGCGGGATGATCACCAACTTGGATGCATCGGCGCGATACAGGAATTCCAGTTGAGATTGCTCAGCCAGGGTCGCCACGATGATGCGGTCCGCCAGTTTGAGGATGCGCTGCTCGCCCTCCAGGCGGTACTCGCCTTCCATCTCCTCCGGCCGGCGCGCGATGCGGTTCTTCATCATAACCAGGGTGTGGAACATCTGCACAATCGGCACCTGCCAGCTGGCCTGCAGCTGCTCGGCAGCCGCGCCAGACAACCAGTAGTGACTGTGGATCAGGTCGTAGTGCAGACCCTTTTTGGCGACAAAGTCCTGAATCCCGCTGACGAACTGCGGGATGTGATTGACCAGCTCCGGCTTGGGGAGCGGCACTTCCGGCCCAGCCGGGATGTGCACCACACGGTTGCCATAGCCCAAGTCGTGCAGCACGTGCGGCACATGCTCGTTCTGCGAGCGGGTGTACACGTCCACATGCACGCCTAAGTGCCCCAGGTGGCGGGTGAGCTCGGCGACGTAGACATTCATTCCGCCGGTATCTTTGCCGCCCAGGGTGGCGAGCGGGCAGGTGTGGTAGGAGAGCATGGCGATGTTCATGGCAATGATTTCCGGCGGTGCGGGTTTCCTTGTCGATTTGGCAGGCGTACTGTATAATCAGCCGCGACCGCCACCGTAGCTCAGTTGGTAGAGCAGACGTTTCGTAAACGCCAGGTCAAGGGTCCGAATCCCTTCGGTGGCTCTTGTATTTTAACCCGCTTTTCCGGAAATTGAGCACCACGGAGCCATAGCCTCACCACAGAGACGCAGAGCCCACGGGGAAGACCCTAATCGATTATGAAACCACCCAGCAGCCGTAGGGAGCGGGCTCGCTCGTTCCATGCCATGATTTTTTTTGTCTTATCCACTCGGGTGGGCGAGGCTTTAGCGTTACTGGCAGACCATGATAATTATTCTTGCCTCGCCCTTACAGCCGACAGACGCGAGCGGGGCGTTACGAAGTCCGAGGATGGTCAACCCGCCTCTCGACCAGCTACAACTGCTGCAGTACGGCATGGCGATCGTTGATCGCCGCTACAGAAACAGCGATCAGTGTCACTCCCTTCAGTCGGTCAAAGACCGCCCTGTGGGAGAGGACACAGAACCACAGGTGATGTTGGGTTTCGCTGACGACGTTTTTAATAATAGACACGGAAAAAATCGCTCAACCCAACCTACCAGAGTACATAATCCTTGATTCCCCTAAAACCGGAACAAAGCTTGCAACCTTTTCTGTACGACCGGTATTCCGGTTACCTGCATCAGCTTGAAAGAAAGGGGAAAAATGGTCAGGAAAATATTATTCATTGTTCTGGTTTTATTTTTAGTCCTTTCGACCACCACTGTGGCTCTGGCGGAAAAACCGCCGGAAGACGACAATCCCGGCAACCAGTATGGGGTGGAGAAAGACAACGGATTTGACGAATCTGGGTACAACAGTACCGCACATATCTACATCGGCACCTATGGTGAGTGGTGCCTGGATAAATTCGGCGATGAAACCTATTGCCAGGCTACTTATGGCGACTGGTGGGATGACAAACTCATCATGAAGTGGAACGCCGAATGGGACCGCGGCAACGCTGAAAACTGGACCGGCGATGATTATGACGCCCGCTTGAGCAACCTCGGCAATGGCAGGCTGCCAGGTGGGTCTGGTGAGATGTATCACGCCAAGATCGTCTGGGTTGGGCCTTGCAGCGAAGGGGCGGAATTAGAGAACGGCGGGTATTGCATCTGGGGCGAATTCGCGGTCATCATGGAAAAAAGCCATCTGGATGGAGAAAACATCTGGCTTGCCCATGGGATTCCGACAGGATATGGGGTGAATTTGCACAAACCCGAATAATGGGATTGATTCGGGATTTAGAAAAAGGCCTGGCACATGCCAGGCCTTTTGACTCTGATCTACTCATCCAAACGAAGGATAGGCACTCCCAGGAAAAGAAATTGCCCAGGTAGAATAGGGTAAAATAAATATAGGACAATACTTGTCAAGAATGTCGACTCGTGCAACCGGAGTCTACTTATGGGTGTGATACAAGAACCGCAAGTTAAATTGTTTTTGTTGGGGCGATTTGAAGTAACGTACGCAGAACAATCTCTGCCTGCCGATGCCTGGTCGCGAAAAAATGCTGCAGCAATATTGAAACGTCTCGCTTTCGACCAGCGGATATTAAAAGATCAAGCGATCGAGTTCCTTTGGCCGGATACCGATTACGCATCTGCCTTAAACTCCCTCTACAACACGATTTCATCTTTACGAAAAACTCTCGACACAGCATTTGGCCCGGCTGAAGCCAACCGGGTCTTTCGGTTTGAAGGTGGCGTACTGGCACTCGCTCCTTCTGCCTGGGTTGATGTTCGCGAATTTGAACGCCTGTCTACCGTGCAACCAGTGGATACAGCAGAGCAGCAGTTAACCAATTTTGAACAGGCACTCGACCTCTACCAGGGCGACTTGCTGCCTGATGACGCCTATGAAGAATGGACTCTGCTCCCGCGCCAGGCGCTTAACCAACGCCAGCGTGAAGTCCGGTTTGCGCTGGCCTCCTCTTGCAGAGAAATCCGTGACTATGCCAGTGCAATTCAATTGTTGACGCCCTTACTGGCTCACGATCTGATCGATGAACCGGTCCATCGCGAGCTCATGCGGTTGTATACCCTCTCGGGTCAGCGTCACGAGGCGCTGCGCCAATACCAGACCTGCGTGGATGCCCTTGCCAAAGAATTGGATGTTCCACCGTCACCAGAGACGGCTGCATTGTACGCACAGATCCTGAGCGGCGAACTCTCCCCGCCTCCATCACCGGTGCAGACGCTTTGGACACCTCCCATGCCGGTTTTGCTGGAGACGGACCGGAGAACACCGATTGTTGGCCGTACCGAAGAATTGGACCAGTTGCGCACCTGGCTGCACCTCGAGCGGCAAAATCAAGGGCGTACGATTTTTATTACCGGTGACTCAGGGGTAGGTAAGACGCGCCTTGCATTTGAAGCCTTGCATACAGCGGCTGCCAAAGGAATGATCACTCTCCTCGGCGCAGCTTATGAACAAGAAGGTCAGCCCGCATACCAGCCATTCGTTGAAGCGTTCGCCCGCTACCTAACCGACCATCGACGCCCCCTGGACGAGAATCCGATCAGTGTGAATAGGCCGCGGGTAAGCGGTGACTCACAGCAAAAGCAGTTGGCCTTATTTAATTCCACAGCAGCCTTCCTGGCCAACCTGGCAGCGACATTGCCGGTGGTTTTGCTGGTGGACGATTTGCATGCAGCCGACGAAGCCAGCCTGCACCTGTTCCACTACCTGGCACGGCAGACCCGATCATCCTCGGTTGTCCTCCTCGCGACTTACCGCAGCGACCTGGGAGACATAGCCACGTCACCATTTGGCCAACTCATCAACGCGCTTTATCGCGAGCACCTGAGCGAGACGTTGACCCTCGAATCATTGGAGGAAGAGGCTTCGGTTAAAGTCATGACCCATATCCTCCACGGTTCTGTTGCATCCGATTTGGGAAGAGCCGTTTTTGAGATCACCCTTGGTAATCCTTTTTTCGTTGAGGAAATCACACGCGATTTGCTCAAATCGAATCTAGTGAGCACCCAGGATGGAATGTGGCAGCTTCAGACCGGCAAAGAGTTGCGGATTCCCGCCGATCTGGCCAGTCTGCTGCGCGAGAGGGTACACCGACTGGGTCCATCTGTCGAGGACTCGCTCAGTGCAGCGGCTGTCATCGGACGCGAATTCCGTTTCGACATACTGCGCAGTATCAGCGGGCTAACCCATAGCGTTCTCCTTGATTCTCTGGATGCCGCGCTGGCAGGTCACCTCTTTGAAGAGACTGCAGAGGGGTATCGTTTTCACCATCCGCTTACTCGGCGTGTTTTTTACAATGCACTCAGCCGGGCACGCCGTTCACAATTGCACGGTCAGTGCGCCGCGGCTATTGAGGCAATCCATAATCGGCAACCCAAAGGGCTCGAGCTATTTGTGGAGGATTTGGCTTTTCATTACGATCTAAGCGACCGGCGCGACCGGGCCTTTGAGTACCTGGTACTGGGTGGTAAAAAAGCTGCCCGCGTTTACGCTTTTGAGGTGGCGGTAAGCTATTATGAACGAGCGCTGGATTTGATGAACGCTCTCAACCTTGCTGAACCGGCACGCCGTTGGAAGATTCTGGAATCACTCGGCTGGTGGCATATCATCCTGGCAAACACTCCAGGCGGGGTGGCCAGGTTCGAGCAGGCTCTGTCACTCCAACCAGAAAATGGCTGGCAGTCGTCACGGGGTGACAGGGCGCGCCTGCACCGAGGCGCGGCTGTTGCACTGATCACAGTCGGCGATACCGACTCTGCCGAGAGGCATCTGAAAGCCGCTTTGGCTGAGATTGATGAACGCGAGAATGCTGCTGAGTTTGCGCAGGTATTGTACAACGTTGCTCAACTCCACTGGCACCGCAATGAGTACAGGGATGCCTTCGATGTGGCTCAACGCAGCCTGGCGATTGCTGAGCAGGTGAATGACCCAGCCGCGATAGCCCGAGCTTTTGAGATGCTGGCTCTAGCATGCCATTCTCTCGGAGAATGGCAGAATGGGATAGGGTATGAACAGCAGCGGATTGCGTTCTCAGGGCCGGGGTTAGATGTAACCGAAGCCTTCGACGTTCACCTTTGACTGTGGGAATATCACCTGTATGGTGATAAAGGTTATGCAGAAGTCAGACAGGCCGTCAGCATTACGCATGAGCAGGCTCTACGCATGGGAGCTCCTCGAGCCATCGCGCTTTGCCAATGCTTTACCGGCGCTCTGGAATTCCAGACAGGGCATTGGAAGGAAGCTGAAAATGCATTGCGCGAATCCATCCGGCTTTACCGTGAAATCGGGGCTGCCTCGGGTGAAGCATTATCTTGCCAACGGCTGGGCGTACTGCAGACAGCAAGAGGCCAATTAGAGGAGGGGTTGGCAACATTAAATGAGGGTATCCAGGCTGCTGAACATGCTTTGATGCGAGCACACTGCCTCACCCGCCTTTATGCAGCCATGGCACGGAACCGCCTCGCTGCTGGGGATATCGTTGCAGCGGGCAGTGTTTTAGCGCTTGGCCTTGAAATGAGCGAACGTCACGGTCATTGCACGACGTGTGACGCGTTACTCTTGCCTGCAGCTGTCAGCGTGCGGGTAGCGCAAAACGATTTTCAGGCGGCCGAAAATTTCTGCCTGCGATTGGATCAGGCTGCGGACCAATATGCAAGCACACTGTGGAAGGCGATGGCGCATCAGTCGCGCGGGGAATTGGCTGCTGCCCGTGGCGAGGGCGAATCAGCCCTCGAATTTTTCACGGCGGCACGCAGCGGATTCACTGCGGCAGGCAATGAATATGAAGTGGCCCGCTGCCTGGATGCAATAACACAACTTCACCTCGCAAGAGCTGCTCCTGGAGACATAGTCGCCGGTGAGACCGCACGGCTCGAGTACGACCAGATTATGGAAAAGCTCAGCGAAAGCTGATACCACTCGTTTAGGAGACGCGAGGAGGAACGATCACCGGAAATAAATTCCGGTATTTTTTTATTAATTCGTCAAATTCAGGCTGGATTAAGGCCGAGTTAAGGATTTTGGGAGGTCCTTTGAGTATAAACAGGACTAAGTATATCCATATTATCTATATATAAGGAGACCCAAAAATGACTACCCAAACCTCTACTCAGCTCAACGGAGTCAATGTCGACCAGCTCGTGGCGACCATTAACGCCATTCAGCAGAATCCGGACATTGCCCGCTTCCAATTCCGTGCCCATAACGAATGGGCTGGCGGCGGGCATTCCCGCACCACCATTCAGGGTTTTTACGGCGCCGGTCAGGAGGATAATTCGCGAACCCGCCCGTTCACCCTTGATGGCGACGAGCCCCCAGTGTTGCTCGGAAAAAATAACGGACCGAATGCCGTTGAGGTTGTTCTGCATGCGCTAGCTTCCTGCCTGGCAGTCGGTTTTATCTATAATGCCGCTGCTCAGGGTATCCGCGTTGAAAGTCTTCGTTTCGATTTGGAAGGCGATCTGGATCTACACGCTTTCCTGGGCCTTTCAAAAACGACTCGCCCCGGTTACGAAAACCTCCGCGTGACATACCAGATCAAAAGCGACGCATCGCGAGAAAAAATTGTGGAACTGTGTGACTATGTCCAGGCGACCTCTCCGGTTCTGGATATCATTCGTAATCCAGTCCCGGTTAGCGTGAGTTTAATCAGCGCATAAAGCTGAATAGATCAGGAGCATTGGTATGAAAACGAAAAAAAGTGCAGTGATAACGATCGTGTTCGTATTTCTGCTGGCGTTAATTGTCGCTGGCAACGCCCAGGCTGGCAGTCCGCCGCCTGATAGGGTGGAATTGGAACCCTCGTACTATAACGGCGAAGTGTATTTGTTGGCGATCCCTTCGGCGATCAGTTCTAACTCCAACCAGGCAGTATTCGCCTGCTTCAACCTGGGTCCTGATTTGACCGATCAACCCAGCGGCCCTTACGGGACGCTGTATGTGATCCTGGCGCCAGGTGCAAGCCAGGTCGGCTGCCCGGACGGCAGTTTACGCCATGATCACGTGTTGAGTGCTGTCCCAGAGTCAGCTGGCTATGCACCTCGCTGGCGGATCATTCTGGCCACTCCAGGTGTTGCCTTCAACACTGCGCTGATGCCGTTCACTTCGGTAGCCGCGGTAGAAGCGGCTGTCGCTGGCAACCAGTTGGAACTGACCGATACCGGAATCGTTTTTAACGCTCCGGTGATCGGTCAGGCAGGACGCTGATGTAAATGAGGCCACAAGACGGGAGGTTTGGTAGTGCCTCCCGTCTTGTAATATTTTAATATGGCTATTGAACTAAAGTTGCTTCCTTGCGGACACCCTGGCATTTCCATTACCCAAACAAATAACACCACCTATAATATCCTCATGCCTCCTACCATTTCCCTGCTCACCGACTTTGGCCTGACCGACGAATACGTCGGGGTAATGAAGGGTGTGATCTGGGGCATTGCACCGGGAGTGAATATCGCGGACATCACCCACGCGGTGCCAGCGCAAAATATATTGCACGGCGCGCTGCTGCTGGGGCGAGCTTACCGCTACTTCCCGGTGGGCAGCATCCATGTGGCGGTGGTGGACCCAGGCGTAGGCACGGCGCGGCGCGGCATCGCGCTGCGGGTGGGGCAGCACACCTTTGTTGGGCCGGACAACGGCCTGTTTACTGTGCCTCTTTCCAGCGGCGAGCCATTCAGCGCCGTCAGCCTGGATAACCCGGCCTATCAATTGGCTAAGGTCAGCCGCAGCTTCCACGGGCGGGATGTGTTCGCGCCGGCAGCGGCGCACCTGGCCAACGGCGTGCCTCTGGAAGCGCTGGGGGAGCCGGTCAGCGACCTGGTGAGGTTGGACATCCCCGAACCATTGCGTGTAGCCAATATTTGGCAGGCGCAGGTGGTGCTGGTGGATGCCTTTGGCAACTTGATCACCAACCTGAGCGAGGGGGATTTGCAGGGTCAGGAGGTGGTTGAGGTGCGTTGTGCCGGAAAGCTGATTCAGGGGGTGACGCTCACCTTTGGCAGAGCGCAGCCGGGTGAGTTGATCGTCCTATTCGACAGTGCCGGGTCGTTGAGCCTGTGCGCGGTCAACGGCAGCGCGGCGGCGGTTTTAGGCGCTGGGGTCGGCGCGGCGGTTGAGCTGAGAGTGAAATAATATCCCGGATGTGGCTGGGAACGACGAGGGCGTCGTTCCCGTAAATGGTATCTTGACAAAATAGAACATATATCCTATAATGTTTCCGAATTGTACCTTAACATCTTACCCATCCTGGCTGGTCCAACTTCCGTCACATCCTATCCTCCAGAGAAGGCCGGTAGCTCAGAAAATATTCGTTTCCAGAATATTTTTTTAAACGAAAACGAATTTTTTCCCCTGGATATGGGGGATTCGGTCTCCTTTCGCTCCACATTTAGGACAACGAATACCAAAAATGGGATTTGTTTTGAGCGAAAACATTATGGTGACTACTCATCGCCGATACGGGACACCGTCGATTGGTGCTCGCAAGGGGATTCTATTCGGTGGTGCAAGGTTGATCCATCCCCGTGCCCTACGGAAATCAATGGCGATCGCTCTCCGATTTTACGTGACACCTGACACTTGAAACGTGGCACCCGCCACGCTCTACCACCACGGGATTCTGGCTAATACCCAATCCCCACCGTAGGCAAAGATCATCATCTTCAGGATCTTGCCGAGCATGCACCATCCCAGGAACTTGATCAGCGGCATTTTGAGAATACCGGCGGTCAGCCCGGCGATGTCAAACAGCGGGTTGGGGACGAAAGCCAGCACCAGCACGGTAACTGCGCCGTATTTGCGCATCCATTCTTCCACCTTAGGCTGCCACTTCGACTTTTCCACCACCGGCTGACCGCTGAAGCCGGCTGTATAGCCAGATAATTCTCCAAATGCCGCCCCGGAACCGGCCGCGATAGCCACCCAGAACGGGTTGAATACCGCGCCCATAGCCGAGGTGACCAATAGACCCGGCACTGGCAGGATCAAGGTGGCGTTGGACAACAGCGATACCAGGAAGATGCCGGGGTAACCCAGTGATTCAAGCTCCTGTACCCGGTTGCGATTGAGGTAAAGCAGCACCGTCAACCCGATGACAAAAATAAGCGCCACAATCCGCAGGATCAGTTGGCGCGTGGCACGGGTCATGAATTGCTCTGGGTGTTCCGCTGCAGCAGGGACTCGATGCGCGAGATGACCATATCGAGCGCGACGGTGTTGAAGCCGCCTTCCGGGATGATCACATCGGCGTAGCGTTTGGACGGCTCGACGAAGTCATTATGCATCGGCCGGACCGTGGTCAGATATTGGTGGATGACCGATTCGGTGGTGCGGCCGCGCTCGGAGATGTCGCGCTGCAGCCGGCGGATGAAACGCAGGTCGGAATCGGTGTCCACGAAAATTTTTACGTCAAACTCGGCGCGCAACTCCGGCTCGGCAAAGATCAGGATGCCCTCGACGATGATCACCGCGGATGGCTCGATACGGCGAGTCTTGTCGGTGCGGGTATGGATCGTGAAGTCGTAGATTGGCAAATCCACTGGCTCCCAGCGCTTGAGCTGGCGCACATGCTGGGTCAACAGACTGGTTTCCAGCGAGTCGGGATGGTCAAAGTTGCGCTCAGCGCGCTGGTTGAGCGGCAGATCTTTAAAATCGCGGTAGTAGGCATCATGCGGCAGGTAGGCGATGCGGTCACGGCCGACCTGCTTGAGAATCTGGTCGGCAACCGTGGTCTTGCCGGAGCCTGAACCGCCGGCGATGGCAATTACGAGGGGAGTTGGGCGTTGATCCATACAAAAATTATAACGGGAAAGCCGGTCAGCGGGGAAAGGATTTCAGGCAGTTATGCCAGGTTGAAGGCCGGAAAATCGATCTCGCCACTGCGCAAGTCCAAAATACACAAGTTACGGCCATCATTGCGCGTGCCGCCCAACGCCCCCGGGTTGATGATGCGGGTACGGCCGTGCAGATCGGATCGTTGGATATGGGTGTGGCCGTGAAAAACGTAGTCGTACTCCCCGCTGGCGACCAATCCCATGGCTTTGCCGGCCAGGTGACCGTGGGTAGCGGCGATTTTGACGCCGTGCAGCTCGCCGCTGAACACCAGACCGCCGGTGCAGTCCGGATTGGCTGCCAGCAGCATCTGGCGGATCTCCAGCGCGTCCGCGTCACCGTTGCCGTAGACGTAATGCACTATAAAACCGGACATCAAGTGGGCGGTCTCCAACATGGTGACGTCGCCGCAATGGAACAGGGTATCGATGCCTTCGCGGCGCAGAACATCCAGCGCGCTGGCGAGTGCCTCAATACGGTTGTGGGTGTCGGACAGTATGCCGATGCGCATGGTCAGCCGCCAGTGATTTCGAAAGTTTCCATTTCCAGATCAGACGCCTCAAAGGCGCTGCGCAGCGCAGCCCGTCCGTGGTCGTTGAGGTTGCCGATCACCAGCCGCAGGTACCAGCTGCCGTTACCGAGGGTGTTGTTGACCGAGCGCAAAATGTTACCCTTCTCCTGCGAGACCAACAGCGCAATGGTTGCCAGAACGCCCGGGCGGTTGGCCTGGACTGTGCCAGTAATGTTGACGGTGGTCAGGTTGAGATGATGCGGGGTGATGCCGGACGCATCCAGCGCGGCTTCCAGATCCACCAGACGCACGGCACCGATGCCGAGGGAGGCGTACAAATCCTCCAGAGATGCGCAAGCCACCCGTTCCAGCAGGTTGTCGAAGCGGTCCGGTTCGAGCGCCTGGATATCCTCCATGGCTAAAAGGCCGCGGCCTGCCAGCGTGGATTTAACGATTTGCCGTCCGTTTTCCGCCGATTTCTTGAGCGCCTCGGTCACCAGCACGGAACGCAGCAGGCGGGTGGTGGAGCCGTTGGCAAACGAGAGCCATTCCTCGGAGGGAATCAAACGCCCGCTGCCGGTGACCACCTCCACCACGTCACCGGGGCGTACGCGGTCGGAAAGGTGCGCCATGCTGCCGTTGACCTTGACCGAGCTGATCTTGTCCAGCAGGAACTCCTGTTGAATCGAAGCGACGGCATCCAGCACGGTCGAGCCTTCCGGCAGGAATCGCGCACCGCCAGTAGGGGTAAGGATCTCGACCGGGGAGTAGTAGGAGATATCCATGCCTTGCTTGATGGCATATACCACGCCCCAGTGGTTCTCGCCTTCCATCTCTTCGGTGGCGATCGCCACCTCGATGGCGCCTTTGTCCGGGATCCAGGCAGTGGTTTGCAGCGCCCGGTAATGGTTCTGCGGGCAGGCGATGTAATCGTCAAAGCTATTCTGGTCGAGGTAGGCGCCCAGGTAACGGTTGACGTACGGAAGCAGGGCATAACACTGGGTGGCGTCCTTGCTGTCAACCACCATGCGGAAGCTCACCAGGTCGTTGATGCTGCGGAAGTTGTTCATGGAGGTCTTGCGGGCGCGCGCCATGCGGCGCAATTTGGTCCAGGTTTGCCAGTAGCCGTTGACTACCAGGTCAATGCGCCCGTCAATGCCGGCAGTTTCCATCAACTCGCCCAATTGGCGCATCATGGTGTTGATGAACTTGACCTCCAGCCGCGGGTCAGCATCGATCTGGCTGCGCACCAGCTTGTAAGTCTCCGGCTCGGCATAGGGGAAAGCCATGTCCTCGATCCAGCAGCGCCAGCGGTAACAATTGAGAATTCCAGCCAACTTGCCGTATGCGCGGATAGCCTCGCTGGCTTTCTGGCGGCGTTTGTGCTCGGGCATGTGCCCA
>Ga0209521_10001463_pt1 | contig 19313 bp, 20 predicted proteins | sample Rifsed19ft4_FD_184016 | JGI IMG/M metagenome (GOLD analysis project Ga0209521, IMG submission 184016) | Soil microbial communities from Rifle, Colorado, USA - sediment 19ft 4 (version 2) | ecosystem: Environmental > Terrestrial > Deep subsurface > Rock core/Sediment | place: Rifle, Colorado...
TAAATCTCGATGGCCTCCCTTCTCTTCTTTGCCTCTTTTTGCAAAACAGCTATCACTTCTTCATCCGAAAGCTCTCCCGCATTTCCCTTAGAACGTTTTGCAATTTCCTCATTGTGCGCGCTCGCGAGCAAACCCCTTAGAGTCTCGGCTCTACGCGCATCTTTGGTTTTTAGCGCTTCAGTTATGCCCGACCTGAAATCGTCGATCAAAGACATATGGTCCTACTTCCAGAAAGTTCCACTTTTCTTAGCTTTCTCTATCTCAGCGCTCTTCCTCTCTTTATGCAAGGCGGATTTTCTGCGCATGTTCTTGTTGGTCTTTCTAACGTGAAATCTTTTCTTTCTAGCCTCGCGCAAAAGACCGCTCCTTTGCACCTTCTTTGAAAAGCGGTAGACAAGCGCCGTAGGAGATTCCCCTTCTCGTTTTTTTACTGTTACTGCCATGGCTATGTTGTAATCTTTTTGTGTGTTTCTTGCAAATCCTCCTTCGGTGGGAACTTCACAATCGAATGAAAGTCTCCCCCTCCATCACCCTCGTATCTCGGAACCACGTGAATATGAAGATGGTCTATATCTGGATGGCCCAGCATCTTACCATGATTTATGCCTATAGAAAAGTTGTCAATGTCGAGTTTGTCGGCAAGCATTGTCGTAGCTTTTTTCACCGCACCGAAGAGCGGCCCGACAAGATTATCGGGCAAGTCGATAACAGTGCTTATATGCTCCTTAGGCACTACAACTGTGTGCCCAAGCGTTAGCGGATGAATGTCCAAAAACGCGCGTACGTTACTATCCTCGTAAATTGTGAGGCTGTTAATTTCACCGGAGCCAATCTTACAAAATAAGCAATCCACTAGGAACGCCACCTCTTTTTAACTTCGTCGACTACTTTAGAAAACGGAACAGTCTCCTGAACCCCCGTCTCCATATTCCTGATTATTATCGTTTCTTCATATACTTCTTTCTGACCCAAGATGAGCGCCATATCAGAACGATTTTTGTTCGCAGCCTCGAGCTGTGTAGACAACGAGTCTTTACCGAATGAAGTTCTTATAGGAATACTCGCTTTTCTAAACTCTTCCATAAGTGGCAGGCTTTTCTTTTTGGCAAGGTCGCCAATGTGCACCAAGAATACCTTTTTCTTAATTCTAAGCTGGAGAAGCTTTGGATTTTCTCCTTTCATTAAGTCAACGATGCGATCAACGCCCATAGCAGCCCCAGCCGCAGGCGTTGGCCTACCTCCTAACATCTCTGCAAGATAGTCGTAGCGACCGCCGGCTACTAACGCCAAATCCTCTCCATCAGGAAAAATCTCAAAAACCGTCCTGTTATAATAATCCAGACCTCTCACTAATGTCGGATTCATAAAGTATGGAAGCCCAAGCTCCTCGAGATATTCCAGGACTTGCTTCAAGTGACTCCTGCATGAACTGCAGAGACTATCCAAAATACTAGGAGCATCGGCTTTAAATGGCTGACACGATTCTTTCTTGCAGTCCAAGAGACGCATAGGATTATCTTTAAGACGATCTTTGCAATCCTTACAGACATCCTTTCCTTTATAGTAGGCAACTAATTTAGTCCGATACCCAGGCCTACAAACGCGGCATCCGATACTATTCATATTCACAGAGAGCGGGCCAGTCTTTAGCTCCTCAAGGATTCTATAGAACATAACGATTATCTGGGCATCGTAGACTGGATCGCTCTCACCTCCGACTATTTCCAATCCGATTTGCCAGAGTTGACGATAGCGGCCCGCCTGCGGTCTTTCGTGACGGAAGAACGGACCGAAATAATAAAACCTTTGCGGCTGCGGAAGTTTGTGCATACCGTGTTGCAGGTATGCTCTCACAACCGGCGCGGTTCCTTCTGGACGAAGAGCCAGCTTGTCACCGCCTTTCGTACGAAGCGTGTACATTTCTTTTCCGACAATGTCCGTCTTCTCACCCACTCCCCTTTTGAATAACTCGACTTTCTCGAGAACCGGGGTATTTATCTCGGCGAAATCATAAAACTCTGCCATCCGTCTCGAGGCCTCGACAACTTTGTCTCTCACTGGGGCATCAGCCGGTAGAACGTCGTGCATCCCCCGAGGCGGCATAAGAAAGTCTATGTCCCTATTCCCCCTTTGTTTTTCTCCGCTATCGGGTTTCGCCTTCACGCTTGTGTTCACTTTATAAGTCGGCCCGTTCTTAGCTCGAAGTTTCTTTACGGCCGGCATACTACTGGCTAGCTTGATACGTAAACGACCCAAACGAAGCCGGAGGCCAAAATCTCAGCCTAACCACTCCTATTATCAAGTCCTCTCCCAATGGACCCCAATTTCTGGAATCGAAACTCTGCGGACGGTTGTCTCCCATCACAAAATACTGATCTTGATCCAGCTGAAACACATACCTCCCATCAACCTTAATCCCATCGGCAAGATAAGGCTCATCAACCAATTCTCCATTTACGAAAACCTCGTTGTCACTCACTATAACTTCCTCTCCCGGTAGACCAACGATGCGCTTGATATAAAATTCATCGGCGTCGTTTGGGTTCTTAAACACAATTACTTCTCCCCTCACAGGTTCTCTGAAATAATAAGTCGCTTCATCCACTAGAAGATAATCGCCGCTTGAAAAATTGGGCTCCATACTGGCCCCCTGGACAAGAAACGGCTGGGCAATAAACCCATAAATTACATATATAGAGATAAGGACAACCGCCAAAATCTCGAAAACTTCGAGGAGCGGCAGAAGAAATTGTTTCATAGGGCGCATTTTAATACAATTGAAGCTGATGTTCAATATAACTTTTTCGAAAAAGGGAGCCGCTCCTGGCACAGGCGTCTCGATTCATGGGAAAAACATAAAGCTCATCGTGGGGTTGGGGAATCCTGGCGGGGAATATAAGGGCACCTATCACAATGTCGGCTCCATGTTTCTAGACTACTTATACAGCGTATTGACCGGACGCCAGGCGGAAAAACCGGAGTGGAAAAAGGAGAAATTATTCGAATACGTGAAACTGGGCAATATTATCCTTGCTAGGCCTACTGTCTATATGAACACATCGGGCAGGTCTGTAAAAAAGCTATTGCTATATTTCAAAATCAAGCCGGCCGAGATCTTGGTTCTACATGACGATTCCGATATTCCACTTGGCAATCATAAAATCTCGTACGCGCGCGGATCTGCTGGGCACTATGGGATAGAATCTATCACTAAATCTATCGGAACGAATGAGTATTCGAGGCTAAGGCTCGGCGTAAGATACGGCAACGAGCAAGCCGGCAAGTTCGTACTCAAAAAAATCGGTAAGCAACAGCTACAAATCCTTGAGAAACTATTCGACGAAATCAAAACTAGCTACTTTGAAGTTTAGACTAAACGACACTCGATCGCCGGAACTCAAAATGTTATTTAGCGGAAGATTTACACCCGTAAACTGAGGCTGGCTCGCAATTCTATTCTTAAACTCCACTGCGGTACTTTCATTTGGGGCGGTCCCATTAACAAGCATAGAGGAATCGGAAGGATCAAAACCAAGCCTTGTAATACTCACGTCATCCCCAGCAAGACTTCTCATCTTCAAAAGTAGCGGCGCAACCTCTACTCCGCCCCCTTTTATGGCGGCAATCGCAGAGACTAACTTATTAAATTCCTCTGCCTCAGCGCTCAAAGACAGATATTCTTTGATGCTTGGATCGGATAAAACCGACCCTCCGCTTCTAACAAGTTCGGACATTTCGTTACGAAGAAATATATTTGTGGACACGAAGAGTAATAAGAGAAACCCGAGAGCAGTCGCAAGTATATTCCGCCAGATTCTCACAAAATTTATGAGCTGCTGACGCTCGAATACACCGAGCGCGCTTAGACTTGCCAGACTGATTTCGGTATCTGACGATCTCGGGGTCCTACCCCTCCACGCCGCTCCGACAACAACACTTATTTTCGCTGGGTCTATGATCTGCACGGTCGCATCGCTAAACTGTTCCTTCATAAGTTCGGTTATATCATCCCCAAAAACGGGCGTGATAAATATTACATCGCTGATTTTCTCTCCGCTCCAATGAGTGAAGTAGAAATTAATAACTCTCTCAAGCTCATCTTCAAGTGTAGCCTTCAGTCTATCAACGGCTATAGACTTCCCATCGCCCTGTATCTCGGACCACGGATGAAAGTAGTGGAAGTGTGGAAGTCCCTTGCGGACCACAACCATGCTTATCCCCTCAGTCGCGATATGAACAATTATAAACGGCTTCTCACTATCGATTAGTTTCGCACGCTCGATGCTTCTTGCCAGGCTCATACTATCAAATTCGATTGCTGCTATGCCGAACCCGGCAGATTCAATGATTTCTACAAACTCATCGACGACAGGTCTCTGAACAAACGCCCCAAGCATATCTGCATTGGCGCTAGCCGTGAATCCTTGAGACACCCTCTGCCATCCATAATATGCGTTGTCGGCATTGATAGGAGATATCATTCTAGCGTTTAGGCCTGCGGCTTCTTCAAAATCCCCTTCTCCTATCTGTGGGGTGCTAAATGTTTGTATGTAGACATCACGCATTGATAGGCTGAGCACAACGCTAATAGGCTTTCTCGGGTTTGGAGCCACCCGTTTGCGGAGCTCCGCCAGGACAGCCACCAGAATTTCTTTACTCTTAACCTTTCCATCCTCAATCACTCCAGGCTGTAAACGCATTGATTCAACAATGAAACGCCCTCCTTTCTGCCCCGCATATCGAACAGCGAAGTCAGTTATCTGAAGTCCACCAACCGGCACAGGCGGCGATATCTTCTCGAACCATCTCCCCAATTTTCTAAGAGCGTCCTCTTTGCTCATACTATAATGCTACTTCTTTAAATGATTGCATCGAAACTTCTCCAGTGCTCGCATCAACGCCGAGTATTACCTCAACACCCTTACTCCTCAGATATGCACTACCAGTAGACCGAATAGTCACGACGACGCCTTCACTCTCTATGCTTACAGTCGCGCTTCTCTCTCCAACCGGCAGAGAGTACAACGATGGACAACCTGGAGTGATAGGGCAATCTTTGTAACGTAACACTCTCAGTATAGCATCTTGCGCCCCAGCTCTAGCCACGCTATATGCCTCTCGAGCCAAACGTTCACCAAACCGAGTGTTGTTAAACGCATTAGCCAGAACAACGCTAATTACCGCAACCTCTATTATAACCATCGAAATTATGAGAACTGTCGGTAAAGCTGAGACTCCAATGTTTTTTCTCTTGCTCATAGCTAGGGAGACCAGTTAATCACGACATCTTCAACCTCGGGAGATGAAAGAGCAGCATTTCTATACAGCTCAACTTTATATCTGAAGTAACGCTTATTATTATGTTGGTCAGTTGGAATAACGTAACTCACATTCGCATCACTCGGCGAATAGTACGTCGATGCCGTGCCGTCAGAACCTATAAAAGCACCATCGCCTTCAACTGGTATTCCCCAGCCACCACTTGAACAGGTCGGTGCGTTAGAGGCGCCATTTGTACAGTTAGAACTAGCAATCTGGAACCTCACATAATTCGGCGAACCTCCCCCGAGAGTCCCCTGCCAAAGAATTGCGTTTATCTTAACCCCGTTTGAAAATCCTGTATCAAATGTGCTGGAGATAAGCCATCCAGATGACCCAGGCGGTATATTATACTCATCGTTATCATAGGTGCCAGAACATCCTGGGTCAGCTGGATAGTCGATTAGAGAATCTTCTGGGTCTGCGTTATCAATCCCGTCATTGCATTGGACTGTGTTGCCTTCATCGTTATCTTGCTTGCTTGAACACCCTGAGTCCGAGCCAAAATCAAACAGGGTGTCCTCTGGGTCGGCGTTGTCCACACCATCCTGGCATTGCGCTTTTGGATTCGTCTCATCATTATCCGTCGCGCCGGAGCATGAAAAATCAGATAGGTCTGTTGCCTGATCATTATCATTGTCTAAACCATCCTGACATTGCGTGGTCGCTGTGTTTTCAGTGTTGTCGCTACTACTTGAACATCCTGGGTCAGCTAAGTCAGTCACGCCATCTCCATCATTGTCTGATCCATCCTGACACTGTGAGATTTCGCTATCGTCGCTACTACCTGAACATCCTGGATCAGCTAAGTCTGTGACTCCATCGCCATCATTATCTGATCCATCCTGACATTGCGGAACCGTGTAAGTGATACTCAACTGCGGCTCAATATAAGTCGAGCTATTCCACGTTACCCATCCCTGAGACATATCCTGGTCAGCCATATTCTCGTCCCAATGAATACCGATAGCGTTTCCGGAAACCCAACCAGCTCTATTAATAATTGGCTGAATTGCTGCCGCGAAGTTCGGGGATGTCAACACGCTATCCCATGCATCTATTTGCGTAAAGTTCCACGCCACACCAGTCGTATGAAGCGCATGGTCAGATTGCCACGTCCCAGTATTGGTAGGAGCGACATGATTATCCTCGGCCACGCCGTACAACATAGAATAGTTGGTGCCGGCCCCAAATGTATTGGTTGTAGTTCTAAGTGTTAATGTTGCGTTACTTATAATAGCGCCCTGCGGTATCGTGATATTGGTAAAACGAAACCACCCATTGTAAGAGTATGTTGAATTACCGGGATCATCTTCCCCGGTTAGACCGTATGTATTGGACGAGTTAAAGATGCTCAACGACTCATTTGATTGATAACCATCATCGGCGCCAGCCACGATAGCTCTAGTTAGACTTGCGGCGGACACCTTGCCTATACCCAAACCAACAAACACAACAGTTACTAAAATCAATATGGATAATAGCTGTTTTGATAATTTAAGCATGTGCGTGTCTAATTAATTTTAATTTCCCCTTGAGTTGAAAGATCAATACTTCCTGATGTCGCGGAAAAATTATTATCCGGCCTTGTAATCGGACCCTCAATTCCGGAATTTCCGCTCCAATCAGTAAAAACAGTCGATTCATTACGCGTCCACCTAGTAAAATATTCGGTGAGACCGACCGAAGCTGTGCCTGGACCCTCCTGCCATTCAATGTGAACCGCAACTTTTTGTGTGGAAGTATCTTCGGTCCCACCCGATTCGACTATATCACCGCTCGAATCCCTGCTTACATTTTCTATCGAAAACCAGCGCGTATAAGTTATGCCGCCTCTTTCTATTTCCTCTGTGCCAGTAGCTACAGAAAGAGTGGAAGTAGAATCGAGGTTGATGTGATACGTCGATGAAGACGACTTATCAGATTGACTATAAAGTGAGGGCCAATCACTTTCGGAGACTGAACGAACGTTATCTATAACTTCCTGCCCAAGCGGGGAGGCTGTACTAAAATTAATACTTTCATTGTTTATCCGGACGGACAATAAAAGTGCACCGACAACAGAACCTGCGAGAATAGCCACAATGGCAATGCTAATTATTAATTCAACCAAAGACTGACCGCAAACAGCCGCTTCAGTACGACTTCTCATACATTTATATAATAACACAGGGAATGCTAATGAATTTACGGACTTAATTTAGTGTAAAGTCTATTCTTCCTTGGGTATTTACCTCTACAGTTCCGGTCGAGTTCCCGCTAAGCGAATACAACTCCAGAGTCGAGCTTGCTAGAGGAAGACCGGTGGATTTGAGAAAAATAATATCCTTAGTAGCGCCTGATGCGGGATCCGAAAAAGCCACAGATCCGTGAAGGTTTGTATAATCAACCACTATGGCTGACTCGTAATTTGCACCGTGCCATATCTCATAAAAATCCGCCCCACTAGTCGCGTTGCTGAATCGAATCCCCCATTGGTCATCGCTCTCTTGAGCAAGAGATCTAGACATAGTCCATCTTAAGTCTGCGGTAATCTTGTTAACTTGGTTCTCAAAAGCAACTCTATTTCTAACGCCGAGATAGTTTGACCCGGTAACACCTGCCAAAACACCGATAATCCCTATGACCATAAGGAGTTCTATTAAAGTAAAGCCGAAATTATTTTTCATGACCTACACCTGCCCTACGAGTTGATAAATTGGGACTATCACAGCAACAGCGACGAGCCCTACCACACCTCCGATTACAACAAGGAGCGCCGGCTCAAGGAACGAGACCAAAGTTTTTATAGATGCGTCTATTTCCGACTCATAGAAATCCGAGAGCGTATCTAGCACCTCTTCTAGGTGTCCGGACTGCTCGGATATAGCGACTAGGTTAACAACAACTCGTGGAAAATACGGCTCTTTTCTGAATGCTTCCCCAACAGTTAATCCTTTTGTTAGCCCTTCTCTAGCAATTCTTATCAACGCATCTTTCAATTCTCCTATCCCAGCAGATTCGGCCGTTGTCTCAAGCGCTTCCAGAATTGGTGTACCAGAACGTATAAGAGACGACAGTGTAGAGGCAAATCTTTGAAGTGCAATTTTGCGTATCACTTCTTTGACAACAGGGGTTTTACCTATAAGTCTTGAAACGAATCTCTTGCCAGTGACGCTTTTCAAAAATATCCATGTGCCTACGCCCATTGATATGAATGAGAAGATAAGCAGCACCATGTAATCTCTGAAGAAAAATCCTATGGCGAAGACGATTCTGGAGAATAGCGGCGGCTCAAGCGCTCCCGAAGTAAACGTTTCCGCTATCTGCGGAAGTGCAAGAGAAACCATTAAGAAAAGCACGACGAGCGAGAGTATAACCAGAATGAATGGATATACTAGACTGCCCTTTATCTTGTTGCGCAACTCCCACTGTTTCTCAAGATCTACGCTAAGTTTATTCAGCACCTCCTCTAATGTGCCGGATGATTCACCGGCCTTTATAAGATTTACAAAAACCGGAGAAAAGTGTTGGGGATGTCTTGCGAACGTAGTATAAAACGGCTGTCCCTTGCCGAGGGCGTCTTTCATCTCAAGGAGGAGGGCTTTCATGGCAGGCTTATTGAAATCTAACACAAGTATATCGATAGCCTTAAAAAGATCTGTGCCAACTTTTAGCATCAGAGCAAGATATTTTGTTAAAAACACTTGATCCTCTATGGTAATCTTGGCGGAAAATCTACCCTTCATAATTTTCTCCGCACCAACTCCAGCAACCTTGATAGAGATAGGTTTTAGCGAACGTTGCACCATCCACTCCAAGACTTCCCCCGGGCTCCCAGCATCCAAATCTCCCTCTATTAACTTCCCGCTTGTCTCTGACGCTTTGTAATGAAACTGCATATTATTCTTGTACTACTCGCAGAACTTCATCGATTGTGGTAATACCACGCTCGACCTTTCTCAGTCCGTCCTCGAACATTGTTAGCATCCCCTGTTCTCTTGCGACATTACTCAAGCCGCTAAGCGAAAAGTTTGGGCTTGCAATAAATTCTCTAGTCTCATCAGTCACATCCAAAACCTCGTAAATGCCAAGTCGTCCTTTATATCCAGTATTGCCATCAGCCTCGCACCCAGCACCTCTATATAATCTATCCGGAAGTTTCGCGTCCATCTCTTCGTCCGGAACGCCTGCTTGTTTCAACTGTGAGCGGATGGCATCGAGCGTCTCGGCATCGGGCTCATAAGAAACTATGCAATCGGTGTGAATTTTTCGGACAAGCCTCTGTGCAAGCACTGCGTTTAAAACTGCCGAGACTAGAAACGGCTCGACATCCATATCAAAAAGCCTCGGTATGGCTGTAGGCGCATCGTTAGTGTGAAGCGATGAAACAACAAGGTGGCCGGTTAAAGACGCCTGAACTGCTATGCCCGCAGTTTCACCATCACGAATCTCTCCAACCATAATTACATTAGGGTCCTGTCTCAAAATCGCACGTAGTCCGTTTGCGAAAGTTATTCCCGCTGCCGGATTAATCTGCGTTTGGTTTATGTATTGAATGTCGTACTCGATCGGATCCTCAACTGTCACAATATTTACCTCCGGGCGGTTAAGAACACTTAAAACAGAGTATAAAGTCGTTGTCTTACCGGAACCTGTTGGCCCCGTCACAAGTACCATTCCAAAACTTTTTCTGATAGCCCCCTCGAGAATTTTTACTGTGTCTGGAAGCATCCCAAGATCCCCGAACGTAAGGGGTCTAATCGAACTCGGAAGAAGACGCATCTCGGCTTTCTCTCCATAGAAAGTCGGTATGATTGACACACGTACGTCAATTGTATCGCTTCCTATTTTATATCTGAACCGACCGTCTTGCGGCCTTGTGTGTTCATCTATTCGGAGTGCACCTAAAAGTTTAATTCTCGCAATTATCGCGGGATGTACAATTCTCGGAATCCTAAGAACTTCATGAAGAACTCCGTCAATCCTGTAGCGGACGAGAATGAACTCTTCAAAGACTTCCATGTGAATATCGGATGCCCTTGAGGACATGGCATAGGCAAGTAAGTTATCTAGAATCGAGACTATCGGCAGTTCGCTAGCGGCTTCCTCCCCTTTTACCCTGCTCTCGATAGAGGCGGCAATATTTCTCTCGATAATTTCCTTAAAATTCGAGGCCGTTTCCCTGCTATAAAGAGAGAAGCCTTTATTCAAATCAGCCGTAGAGGCAAGGTATGGCTTAATCTCGGCTTTTAAGTAGCGCTCAAGATACTGGATAGTAGAGAGGTCGGTGGGATCTTCCATGGCAGTAGAAATTGAACCATCCGCCTCACGCCCGAATAGCACCACGCGCCTTTGTCTTGCGACTTCCTCGGGTAACAACTGTAGAACATCAACGCCTATTTCTTTATTTTCGAGGCCCGCGCCCGAGACTCCCAGAGAACTTCCAATCGCGTTTTCTATATATTTGGCGGGGATAACACCACGAGTAATAAGCATATCTCCAATATTCATCCCAAGCCGACCCGCTTCTTCCAAGTTTTTATCAAAGTCCTCAGCGGTTATAAGACCGTTTCCGACTAGCACACTTTTCAGTTTTTCGTCAGGGATTTTAAACATGCCAATTATGTATAAATCTTCGATTGATTTACGGGATTGTGGATTTTGGAACTCATTAAATCCTCAAAAGGGACCAGATAACTGTATTAGCAATCCAGTACTTACTAATGAGTATAACAAATATCGCTATGGGCACCCATAAATGATAAACGGGAAGTCTCGCCCCTCCTCCATGTATAAGTGTGTGATAGACGTGTAATACGAGATAAATAAAAATAACGCTGGGTAGATAGAAAATCCACCCTGGGTGTCCAACTAACAGTAACGATAATCCCCCCATTTGTATTTCCTCTTTTTCAAAAAAACGCTCGTTGTATTTCTTATTGTATGCGCTCGCAACTGACATAAATATGAAAGCGAAAATGAGACTAACCAAATACGGTAAAAAGATGCGCACACCAATCCCGAAAATAAGAACGTACCCTACATCAAAAAATCTTCCTATCGGATGTTCGTATGTAGCTATAAACTGACGCGCTCCCAAATACGTCGCGAATGAGAAAAGAATTAACGCAGACGCGTAAAAGATCCCCCAGTGATGCCTCGACAAAAGAGAACGCCCCTTATCAACAAGGGACGTTCCCCAGATCACTCCAAGTATTAAGAGCGATACTGAACTAAGAATCACCTATAAATCTAGACCTGGCTCTGTACCTTTCTCGTAGTAACTATCCTGAAGCCCTCCATCAGTCGTCATCTTACCTGAGTGCCTCTGACTCTCAAGTACAGCATTTATCTCGAATGTGTCGCTGACATCACTCCCAGCGTAAGCATAGAAGTACGCCGTACCCCCGGTTGGATCTGTCGGCAAAACCGGCAGAGGCGAACCGCTGGAAATATCATCGAATCTAACACGAACCCAACCACTGCCGTCTGTCCCTGTGGTTAGATCCTCCACACACGTCGCTGTAAACGGACACGCCGCTCCAGCTTCGCTATAGGTCGCTACCGTTCCGGTCGCGTTATAGTTAAGATCGGGGCCATCGAACGAAGCGATATATAGATTTATCGCGGAGGCTATAGAGTCGACGTCCGACAATCTTGTTCCGTCACGCGCTTGAGCTAGAAGCTCCGCCGGGTTCAAAACTACAATCACGGCAGCCGCGAGTATACCGATGATACCAATGACGATTAGGAGCTCGATCAGTGTAAATCCTTTCTTCTGTTGCATTGATTAACTCTTCAATGAGTCGAATCGACCTTTTATCAGTTGTACGATAATTATATCACGCAGAGGTAGAGACTACTCGAACAATGTGGATAAGGATAAAGGAGGCACTTTACCCTTCGCTTAAAATAGCCTTGACGCGTTCCACTAGCCCATCGATCGAAGTCTTCGCTTTAACAAAATACTCAACAGCCCCAAGCTCTTTGCCCCTTACAACATCGCTCTCCTGACCGAGATTTGAAACTATAATCACGGGTATTCCTTGTGTGGATGGGTCGGAGCGCATATCTTCCAAAAGTTCAAAACCAGATTTCTTGGGAAGTATCAAATCGAGCAGAACCAAGTCGGGCCTGTTTTCCTTTATCATTTTAATTCCTTCTTCTCCGTCCACGGCACGCAGAACCACCGCGCCAACTTTCGCTATGCGGTTTGTGAGAAGTTGCGCGAGGAAAACGTCATCCTCTATAACAAGTACCTTTTTACCGCTAACATCTGCCATTAAGCAGATTATAACAAAAACGCCTTATTTTGTTGATAGACTAACTTTTTAGTTGCCCTAAGTCCGTTTACGACGATGAAATAAATCATCGAAGAGTCGAGACAAAAAGGCTCCTCGACCAACACCTCTCCTCTTACGTTCCGTCTTCTGACGGCGAATCAGAGGAGTCATTTCCTAAAAGTATAATTGGTTCACGCACAGCTTCCGCTACACGTGCCTTGTTACGACTTATTCCTTGTTACCGAACTTACCCTAATCCCGCAAAATGCGGGGCTTCAGGTATTCCCGGCTCCACTGAACTGACGGGCGGTGAGTACAAGACTCGATAACGTATTCACCGCGGCATAATGATCCGCGATTACTAGCGAATCCGGCTTCATGGGGGCGAGTTTCAGCCCTCAATCCGAACTGGGGCCGGCTTTTAGAGATTAGCTCCACCTTGCGGCTTCGCAACCCGTTGTACCGACCATTGTAGCATGAGTGTTGCCCAGGGCATCAAAGGGCCATGCGGATTTGGCGTCATCCCCTCCTTCCTCCCCGTGAATCGGGGCGGTCTCCGTAGACACTTGTAACTACGGACAGGGGTTACGCTCGTTTCCCAACTTAATGGAACATCTCAAGACACGAGCTGACGACAACCATGCAGCACCTGCCTAGCCGTTCCGAAGAAAGGTTAAGGTTTCCCAAAACTTTCGTCTAGGTGTCAAGCCCTGGTAAGGTTTCTCGCTTAATGTCGAATTAAACCTCATGCTCCTCCGCTTGTGCGAGTCCCCGTCTATTCCTTTGAGTTTCAGCCTTGCGGCCGTACTTCCCAGGCGGTCGGCTTAACGCGTTAACTGCGCCACTCCGAGGGTCGATACTCGAAACGGCTAGCCGACATAGTTTACAGCGTGGACTACTGGGGTATCTAATCCCATTCGCTACCCACGCTTTCGTACCTCAGAGTCAGGAATACGCCAGTCTGCTGCCTTCGCCTTTGGTGTTCCGCACGATATCAACGGATATCACCCCTACACCGTGCGTTCCACAGACCTCTCGCATCCTCTAGCCTAGCCGTATCCCATGCAGCCTCACCGTTAGGCAGTGAGATTTAACATGAGACGCACCAAGCCTCCTACGTACGCTCTACGCCCAATAAATCCGGATAACACTCGGGGCCTTCGTATTACCGCTGCTGCTGGCACGAAGTTAGCCACCCCTTATTCTCCACTTACTATCAATCGAGCACTCTATATGCGCGACATATTCACGCACATTGAGTGCTCGACTTTATCAGCGGAAAAAGCAGTTTACAACCCGTAGGCCGTCTTCCTGCACGCGGCGTCGCTGCGTCAGACTTTCGTCCATTGCGCAATATTCTCGACTGCGGCCTCCCGTAGGAGTAGGGCCCGTGTCTCAGTGCCCTCGCTGGGGGTCAGGCTCTCACCTCCCCTACCGGTCGTAGTCTTGGTAGGCCATTACCCTACCAACAAACTGATCGGACCTAGGCCCCTCCTGTACCACTTGAATTTTACTCTTTCGAGACCATCGGGTATTAGTTCGCCTTTCGGCGAATTATTCCCGAGTACAGGGTAGGTAACCAAGGTGTTACTAGCTCGTCTGCCACTCTCAGCACTTAAATTAAGCGCTGACCGTTCGACTTGCATGCCTTATCCACGCCGCAAGCGTTCATCCTGGACCAGGATCAAATCCTCTTAATTAATCCAGCACACCCGCTAAAGGAGTGCTAGATACATAGACTTAGAACAACTAAAAAGATATCTATCTTTTTTTGTTTTATTTCCAATATAAGAAATACCACCTCTTCATTAGCCCTGAAAGAGCTGATAAAGAGGTGGAACCTCTATTTCTCAAAGTCCTCGTATGTCAGTCTAGTCTTACATATACTTCAACACTGCTGTTACCGACAGTTGAATTATATGTATATCGTGTAAGGAGTCAACCCCCTCGACAAGCTCGGAGCAAACCCCGACCTGAAATGAAAAACCCGCCTACTCGGCGGGCTTTTCATTCAATCTTCTTTAAGAGTGGGAACTCGTGTCGGGCGGAAACTGTCCTCCGAACGGCTCACGAACATACACTGTCTCCTGTTTCGGCCTCGCAAGATTTGCGAAGTAACGATACACGAAGAACATAACAAGGAGAAGAATCACGAGCCATAGAAGCGGGTTGGTGAAGAAGTCTGCGAACGCTCCACCGATGAACGCTCCGAACCCTGCCCCATTTCGCGCTTCGGCAAGAGTTCTTGCATCTATAACCGTGACGATTTTCCTTATTCCATCATCTGTGTACTCAACGTTAGCAACAAAAGTTATCTCGTCATTCTCATCAACATTATTTGCAACTTCTGTGTCAATCACGAATGAGTCCTCTTCACCAGGGCTAATTGTCCCGATTGTGAAGAACAGGTTATCTCCACTTTCATCATCAGCATTTGGATCAGCATCCACGAACTCGAGCTCGTTTGGAATTTCCACTATGAGTTCCGCATCAGTGAACGTCTCATCCGTTCGGTTGTCATAACTCACTGTGTACCTAATTTCGTCGCTGTCGATGTTGCTTGTGTCTGTGTCGAGTGTGATTATCAATCCTTCGGGCTCCGGTTCTGGTTCCCTCTCAACAATTCGCTCTACAATCTGCGTGATTATTGTAGCAGGCGCAACTGTACCGGTTCTGAATGAAAGAATACTACCCCTATCATCTCCCTCATTATTTTCACCAACTGCGCGGAAGAAGTAAGTTGTGTTAGCGCTAAGCCCTGTTATCCGTGCATCGAACGACTCATTGCTTGTCCCATCGCCAATGTCTTCAGTCGCTGTATCGCGGTTTAGGTTTGAAGCGCTTGTACCCCACTCAAACCAAACGTCTGTATCTTCGCCGTTTGGATCAGCTTCCCCACGAAGAAGCGCAGAGTTTGTAGTTACGTCGGTAGCTGAACGAGTGGTTACGTCTGGCTCGTTGCCATTGCTCCCACCATTTTCATCAGTGGTGAAGTTATCGATATTGCTTTCGTCATCTCCGTCTGTGTTATCAGCAAGACACTTAAAGAAGTATTCTGTGTCTTCGTCAAGACCGGTGATTGTGACTCTAACCTCTTCGCTAGATTCACTTCTATCTACTTCAATAGAGTTGGTCTCTTCGCCATTTCCATTATCAACATCATCTTCGTCATCACTCCACTCAAACCAGACGTCTGTATCTTCACCGTTTGGATCAACTTCACAGATTAATCGCGCGCTATCTTCATCTATATTATCTACGTCAATATCAATTACTTCCGGGCCATTACCATTATCTTCACCAGTACTAAATGACCTTGTTAGACCATAATCGGTTCCTTCACTATTCCTCGCAACTGCGCGGAAGTGATAAGTTTCATTTTCATCGAGATTGTCTATGATGGCATCAAAGCTGTCTACGCTATTGCCGTCACCAACATCCTCCTTAGGTGTGTCGTTGTCGAGACTAAAGAATCCTTGACCCCACTCGAACCAGACTTCGGTGTCTAGTCCATTAGGATCAACTTCTCCGCGCAAACGCGCTTCGTCGCCATTTATATCTGTCGCTGAAAGTGTGGTAACTTCCGGCTTAACGCCGTCATCATCGGGCGTATCGTTTCCGTTCACCTCAAGGTGGGCGTAAACAAACCTCGCGTTCGCGTCATCCGCGATAACATCTCCTATATTTACACCAGATGAACTTACAATATCAGACGGTGATCCAACCAAGGACACGCTACCGCCCAATATATTTCTGACATATGTAATCCCGGTATGGTCGAGGTCCGTAATTTGAAATCCAGACGGAACCCTAACTCTTACCGTGTCCGTAATCTGACTGGCATTACTAGCAGAAACCCTAGCAGTTACTTCAGCCGTTCTACCATCAGAAAGGATATTTGTAGTAAGGCGAACATGCACGTCATCAGCCGTTTCATCTGAAGTGTTGTTTATAAACACTTGAAACGTAACAGTGTCGCCTACGTCTGCACCAACTTCATTGTCTTGCCAGCACGTGCTACAAGAACCGTTGTCGGTCAGGTTATGCGCTCTAAGTGTGCCGTATGGTTGCGACCCGGCGTTAAACGTTGCAGCGCCTGCAACCGAGATAAATCCCGGAGCAAAAGCGCTTAAAACGACTAAAACTGCCAAAGTGGCAGGAACTATGTTTTTATTTATGTTTTTCATGATGTTAATCATATATTTATATTATACAACTTTTATAGACCTTTGTCAACGGCCTACTCGCAGACCTCTATTTCGGGATAAAGGGCTATGAGTAGGTCCCGAGCGCGCGCACACGTAAGTGTGCGTCACGCTCGGTTCCTCGGTTCGTTGCAGGACCTACTCCTCAGAGCTACGGTTGTCCGCCGCCGCCCTGAGCTCCGATCGTGACGGTGACGCAGGATTCGTTGGTGCTCCATGCGCCATCGTCATCCCTGACCGCGAGGCAGTACGTGTACTGCCCCTGAGCCAAGGTGACCGTCGGATTGGACACATCGGACGGAACCGCTCCGCTGCCGCTTCCGCTGGACAGGGTCCAGTCGTAAGCGACAACGTCGCCATCCAGGTCGTCGGAGTGGGATCCGTTCAGTGTCACCTGAACGGGGTCCCCGTTGTCCGGGACAAAGAACGTTCCTCCGCCGCGAGCATCGGCAATCGGCTTCAAGTTCGCCGCCGGCTGCGTCGTACTCGTGGTCGTCGTCGCCTGGGTCGTGGTGGTCGCCGCAGTCGTGGTTGTGGTCGTGATCGCCGCCGAGGTTGTCGGAGGCGACGGCGGCGCGTGGGTCGTCGTCGTAGTCGAAGAAGTGGTCGTCACCGGGTCATCGCCGACCAGGTGCCCTTCGCACTCCTCACGACTCACGGGAATCCGAACCTCGTTGCCATCCTCGTCGACGGCAAGAAGCCACAGCTCGCCCTCGAAGTCCGCAAAGAGCGGATCGCAGGGCGCCATGAGCTCCTCGATGTCCTCCGTGTTCTCGCCGACCTGTCTGCACAGACCATTGAGATCACAGAGAACCTCGGGCCCCTCGGGCGTCGGCACCTCCACGTTCACCGTGATGGCACCTTCCGGGATCTCCACTGTCGCCGAACGCTCGGGACCGATGTACCCGAGCTGACCGAGTACTAGGACCACCAGGAGAGCAACGACCAGAATCGCCAGGACGGCGAACCAGTTCACCGCTCCGGTCTCGTCTTTTGCCGCCTTGCGGGCGGCGTTGAGGAAGGTACGCATCCCTGCGCCTCCCCTTTCTCCGCACAAAGGCGGCTAGTCCAACATTTCTTTTGCGTTGGGTACGAATGCGTACCATACGATACGAGATGATATTCATTCATACCCAACGCATTTGTTAGGTCCTGCTAATATAGAATGTAAAAGGTGCGTTCGAGCGCGCTATTCGCGCAACGCTATATATCTAACACACATTGACAGAAAAGTCAATAGTGTGGTGACGGTCCGCTTCTCGCCTACAAATATGCCCTACTGACAGCCATTGTCAATAAGATTGGCGTGGGGTTGACGCAGGGTGGCTAATAAACAATAATGGCTAAGTTATGAAAACTGACATACATCCACAATATTCCCCAAAGGCAGTTGTTACTTGCTCCTGTGGTGCAAAGCATATATTCGGCGCAACGAGGGAGAAAATGACAGTTGAGATTTGTAGCGAATGCCACCCATTCTACACCGGCAAGGAAAAACTTGTTGACACAGCTGGGCGTGTTGAAAAATTCCAGGCGCGCCAGAGGACTGCGGAGACAAAAAAGACTGCGGCGAAAGCCAAAAAGACTCCAGTAGCAAAAGATGTAAAAGCGTCCTCAATTAAATCTGCTAAGAGCAAACCATTAGCTACAAAAAAGACGCCGTCAAAATCAACGGCGGGAAAGAAAAAATAAGGAAGAATATTCTATAGACCACGGAGGGCTTTAACTGACCTCGGTTCTATGGGACACGAATCTCCTCAAATAAAAATGAGCAGGGTCATCTTGGAAATACGAGCAGGCACGGGAGGTGATGAAGCGGCGATATTCGCTGGCGACCTCGCAAGAATGTATCAAAGATACGCCGAGAAGAACGGTTGGAAATTTACCGTGCTCGATACAAACAAAACAACGCTCCACGGTTTCAAAACATTTATAGCAAGAGCTAGCGGCGAAGGCGCACTTGAGAATCTAAGACAGGAGTCTGGTGTCCACCGTGTTCAGCGCATTCCAGCCACAGAAAAAGCTGGGAGAATTCACACATCAACGGCCTCCGTTGCAGTGATGCCTGTTGTTGAAGCAAGAGAGGTAAACGTAAACCCGGGCGACATCGACATTTCTTTCTTTAGATCCTCAGGGCCCGGTGGGCAGAACGTAAACAAAGTTGAAACGGCTGTGAGAATTACGCACAAACCTACGGGCATAGTCGTCTCCTCACAAGCCTCAAGGACACAATTAGAAAACAGAGAACAGGCGATGGAAGTTCTCCGCTCAAAACTATTCGAGGCACAGATCGAGAGACAGCAAATGGTGATGGGATCACTAAGGAAGGAGCAGATCGGCACAGCCGATAGATCTGAAAAGATTAGGACTTATAATTTCCCGCAGGATAGAATAACGGACCACAGAATCGGGAAGAAATTTTCGAACATCGAGCACGTCCTTGATGGAGATTTAGACAAGATAGTTAGAGCATTTCAAAAACAAGAAAAGGACGCCGCCCAGGAATAATTCCTGGGCGAGGCTC
>Ga0209521_10001464_pt1 | contig 19307 bp, 19 predicted proteins | sample Rifsed19ft4_FD_184016 | JGI IMG/M metagenome (GOLD analysis project Ga0209521, IMG submission 184016) | Soil microbial communities from Rifle, Colorado, USA - sediment 19ft 4 (version 2) | ecosystem: Environmental > Terrestrial > Deep subsurface > Rock core/Sediment | place: Rifle, Colorado...
AGAAGCTCACTCCGAGATCGTATGCCCGATGCAGGATTTCGCCGGCCGTTCGCTCATCGATCTGGGCTCCGAAGGTCACCCAGGCGCCGATCGAGATCGCGCTCAGTTTCAGCCCCGCCCGTCCCATCCGCCGGTAATCCATCTGCAGCCTCCTCGCGGCACCCTGCGGTTCGGTCCATTATAGCCTCCGGCCTCTTCCAACCTTCATGCTATACTGAGCGCCGTTCGCAGCCAGCAACCATGAGGCCCACGCGGATGCCCGAAACGATGAAGGCTGTCGTGAAATCCAAGCCGGGTCCCGGGTTGGAGGTCACTCAGGCTCCAATCCCTCACATCGGCCCGGACGAAGTCCTTGTTCGAGTGCGGGCGGCTTCGATCTGCGGCACCGACCTGCATATCTACCGTTGGGATCCATGGGCCGCGGCTCGGGTGCATCCTCCGGTGATCGTCGGGCACGAGGTGTGCGGTGAGGTCGTCGATCGCGGGGCGATGGTCACCACTCCGGCGGTCGGCGATTTCGTTTCCCTTGAGTCGCATGTGGTCTGCAACTCCTGCTCCTACTGTCGCACCGGGCTCGGCCACATCTGCGTCAACACACGCCTGATCGGCGTCGACCGGGATGGCGCATTCGCCGAGTACATCTCGATCCCGGCTCAGAATGCTTGGCCCAACCCGCCGGAGCTCCCCCTCGAGATCGCCGTCCTTCAAGAGAACTTCGGCAACGCCGTCCACACCGCCTTCGCCGCCGACCTTCGGGCCAAGAAAGTTCTGGTCACCGGGTGCGGCCCCGTTGGCCTGATGACGATTGCCGTCGCCCGCGCCATTGGCGCCCGCTCCGTGTACGCCACCGACATCAGCCCCTACCGCGTCGAATTCGCCCGGCGGATGGGGGCCGATCTGGCTCTCCACGCCCTGGAAGACCCCGTCATCGAAGCCGTCCTCGACGCCACCGACGGCGAGGGCGTGGACGTGCTCCTGGAGATGTCGGGCTCGCCGTCGGCTATCGACCAGGGATTTCACCTGCTCAAGCCGGGCGGCGACGCCGCCCTCCTGGGTGTGGCGCCTGCCCCCTTCGAAATCGACTGGAACCGCCACATCGTCTTCAAGGCCGCCCGCGTCGTGGGGATCTACGGCCGCCGCCTATGGCAGACCTGGTACCAAGCGCGCGGCCTGATCCGCTCCGGCGCCGTGGACCTCTCTCCCATGGTCACCCACCGCTTTTCCCTCAGCGAATATGATCGCGCCTTCGAGGTGATGGCCTCGGGGGAATCCGGCAAGGTGATGCTCACCCCTTAGCTCCCAAGGAGGTCGAGGGGATGATGATCCGACGGTCGCCGCTCCGCGTTCTCCCGCTGATCCTGATTCCCACGCTCGCCTGCAGCGCCGGAGACCTCTTGGGCGCCGCCTCCGAGCCCCCCACCGCGCCGGGCACAGCCGCCCCTGGTACGGTTGGGGAGGGATCCGAGACGGAGGGGGGCGAAGGCCAGCCCACGGAGGGCCCACTCCGCTTGGAGCCGCCCGCCACGCCCACGCCTTTCTATGTCACCTCCGAGGATGACCTGCGCTCCATCCTCGATCTGAGCCTGCCCGACTACTACGACTACTTCGACGCCCCCGACAACTGGCACACCTACGAAAGCGATGGGTTTGCCGCCTATCGCATGCAAGACGGCCATCTCGTCGGGATCGACGAGGAACCCGAGGAGCGCTATGTGTATTGGTCCTACACCTTCATGCAGTCCGGCAACACCTACGTCGAGGTGACTGCGACCAACGGCGACTGCGTCGGCAAGGACTCCGTCGGCCTCGTCGTCCGAGTCGACGCCACCATCACCCCCAGCGGATATGCCTACGAGATCTCTTGCGACGGATCATGGCGCTTCCGCCGCTTCCACGGGAGCGAGACACCGGCGGAAGTGGTCGGGTGGACTCCTTCGAACTCCATCCATACCGGCCTGGGCGCGGTCAACCGCCTGGGGCTGTGGGCCTACCAGGGCGAATTCGAATTGTTCGCCAATGGCTATCCCGTAGGGGAGGCGGCCGACCCCGACCTCGACTACACCATGGGTTTCATCGCCCTCTATGTCCGCGCCTCGCAGACGTTCGATCTCACCGCCACTTTCGACGACCTGGCCTTCTGGCACATCCCCTTCCAACCATGAATCGACTCGCCCGTTCCCTCCTCGCAGCAACCCTGGCGCTCCTCCCCGCGGCCTGCAACCGTTCGGCCGGCGGACAGCCTCCGGCCGAACTGGCCCTCACGTCGGTGGCCCTCACCCTCACCGCCGCGCCCACCATTCCTGCCGGCCTCACCCGCACCCCGCCTCCCAGCGCCACGGCCGTCCTGCCTCCATCGCCTACGATCCCGCTCACCCCAACCGAGGGGCCCTCCCCCACTCCGCCCCCGGCTTCGCTAGCTCCCGGCGATCCGCGCGCCGGCATCGATTTCGCCCATCCCGACTACCGCGACGATTTCAGCAATGACCTCACCTGGGTGGGCCCGGATTTCGCCGGCACCAGCAACCGCGTCGAGGACGGGCGCCTCGTCGCCATCGATCACGATCCGGATGATTTCGTCTGGTGGAGCACGACCGTCCCCGACGCCGACAGCGGCAACCTCTATGCGGAGGTCACAGCCGAGGTCGGCGACTGCGCGGCGCGCGACTCCTACGGGATGGCCGTACGCGTCGCCAGCCCGGCGTTCAATAGCGGCTACACCGCCGAGTTCTCCTGCGACGGAGCCTATCGCATCCGACGATTCACGTTTGGCTCCGTCCAGACGCTGCTCGACTGGACCGCTGATGCCTCGATACACGCCGGGCCCAACGCCGTCAACCGTCTGGGCGTTCTCGCCCGCGCGAACGACCTCTACGTCGTGGCCAACGGAACCGTCATCGGCCATCTGTCTGGGGCAGTCCTCGAGGTGGGTACGTTCGGCCTTTTCGCCAGCGCTGCGGAGACGGCCGACCTCACGGTGACCTTCGACGACTTCGCGCTCTGGCTTCTGGACTCGTGAGGCCCGGCCGAGCCGCGCGCCGCCGCGCATTCGATGACCAGGCCGGTGGACTTGGCGCAGCTCTCCGCCCATAGGATGCGCCGCGCCCTGTTGCTTGCACTAGGGTTCTCATTCGGTCTCAGCCTCTACGCCTGCGGGACCATGGGCCAAACCCCTACTCCAAGCCCATCTCCACCCAGCGCCACTCCCTCGCCCACGGTGGGTTTTCCCACCCTCCCGCCGACACCGACGCTCACGCCTCCTCCCAGCCTCACGCCCACCCCCGACATCCACGCCATACTGGGGACCCGTCTCTTCCACGATGACTTTTCCGAAGACCAGGGCTGGGATCTTGGAAGCGATGCCCTTGGCGCCTCGAGCCTCGAAGCCGGCCGGTTGGTCCTTGCCCTGCACCAGGCCAGCGCCTTCCGCTACGTGCTGGTTCCCGACGTGGCCGTCGGTGACTTCTATCTCGAGGTCATTCTCCGCACCGAGCTCTGCGGTCCAAATGACGAGTTTGGCGTGTTGGTTCGCTTCACCCCGGACGGCGAGTACTATCGGATTGGCCTCTACTGTGACGGCCGAGCCCGGGTGACTCGCGTCCTTCAGGACTCGTCGATCGCGCTGATCCTTCCGACGCCCTCGCCCGTCATTGTCCCCGGCGCTCCGGCCGAGAACGTCCTCGCCGTCCTGGCCGAAGGCGACACGTTCCGCATCTTCCTCAACGGCTTCGAAGCTTTCGTCGCTCGCGACCGCGCTCTCCCCTCTGGTCGCCTGGCGCTCTTCGGCCGTTCCAGCCGCTCCGCACAGCTGACCGTCTCCTTCGACGATCTCGACGTCTACTCGCTTCGCCCGACGCCAACTCCCTCGCTGCCTGCCAGCCCATGACCCGCTCCCGGCCTTTCCGCAACCGCCTGAACGACCTCGACCCCAAGGACTGGATCAAGTTCCAGAAGTCGTGGTTCGTCCACAACCCGCCGATCCGCCGCAAGGACGTCCTCCGCCATCCGGCGAAGTTCCCCGAGAGCCTGGCGCAGGAATTCGTCGAGTTCTTCACCAAGCGCGGCCAGATCGTGCTCGACCCAATGGTCGGCACCGGCTCCACCCTGGTCGCCTGCCTGCGGGCCGGCCGTCATGGATTCGGCCTCGAGCTCAACCCAGCCTACGCCGAGATCGCCCGCCGGGTCGTCGCCGACGAGCAGACCGCACTGGGCGAGGCTGCGGCCCCTCTCCAGGCCGAAGTCATCCAGGCGGATGCCGCTCATCTCGAAGGCCTGGTCCTTCCCCCCATCGACTATGTGCTCACCTCACCTCCCTACTGGGACATGCTTCGAGCCCGTGGCGCCGAGACGCAGCGCCGCCGGGCAAGGCAATCGCTCGACGTCTTCTACTCGGACGATCCCGCCGATCTCGGCAATGTGAGCGACTACGACGAGTTCCTCGCTCGGCTCTGTGCCATCTACGCCGGGCTGCGCCGCCTCCTCCGCCCGGGCGCCTATCTCACGATCATCGTCAAGAACGTCAAGAAAGGCGGGCGAATCTACCCACTCGCCTGGGACCTCGGACGCCACCTCGGCGAGACTTACACGCTCAAAGACGAGAAAGTCTGGTGCCAGGCGGACATCCGCCTGGCACCTTACGGCCTGGGGAATGCCTGGGTGAGCAACACCTTCCACCACTATTGCCTCCAGTTCCGCCACGAGCCATCTTCCGGCCCAGGATGACTTCCCCGCAAGACATCGTCCGCCTGCCCTACGACGAGAGCCTTTCGCTCGCGGGTGTGACGTACGTCCAGCACAACCTCGGCCGGATCCTCGGCGGTCGCGCGACGCCCTCGGATTCCCACCTCCGGCGGATCGTGGCCTCCGTCGCCGTCGACCTTGCACTGCGTCGCTGGTTCGATCGAGAGCGGATCCCCTACACTCTGCTCGATGATGAGCCTTTCACGCGCCCGGAGTGGCCCCGCCTCTCCCTCGGAGGCCGGCGCTTGATCCTGGTAACCAGCCTGATCACCTCGCGGCGCGCCATCCAACGCATTCACCGCGATCCCCGCCGCGCCCTCGATGCTCCGGCCGCGGTGTCCGCCGACGACCTTGAGGCCGGCGGTCTCTCCGAGGGTGATCTCCTCACCTTCGCCCTCCTCCTCGGCCTCGAAACCCGCTCGCTCGCCGATCTCGAGAGGGCTCTGGCGGCCGGCCACCCCATCCACCTTGTCGTCTTTCCGCCGAGCCCGGCCTGGGCCCATCCCCCTCACGGGGGCGACCTCGGCTCCCTAGCCCTCGCCTCCAGTTCCGCCCGCCAGGAGATCGTGATCCACGGCGTCCTCCCCGGCCACGCTCCCTGGACCGCCTGCGTCGCACTCGACCCCTCCTCCGCGTTTCGCTCGCCCCCTCTTCATTCTGTCACGGCACTTCTATCGTCGGCGCTTCCCCAAGGGCCAATCGTCGCATCCGCCGAGTCCCGGCCTTCTCGCTGGGAGATCCACCCCGGAGATTGGCGAAACCTGTGGGTGTACGGGATCGAGATCCTTGTCCTCGGTTGGAAGACGGTGCACGAGTTCCGAACGGGCTCCGCCCCTCCGTCTCCATCGCGGCACGCCAGCCTCGGCATCCGCCCGCCGCAAGGAAGCCGCCTGCTTGAGGCCCGCCGCCTGCGGCCGCTGGCCGCTCTAGCCGACCGCCTCCGCCAATCCTAGCGCCGTTCCTGCGCCGCGCGCCACCGTTGCGCCGTTTTCCGATCCCGGGTATGCTTCAAGCCCGCAGGTCCCCGATTCCTTCCTATGCCGGGAGCCATCATGTATCTGGCCATCGAGGGCGTGATCGGCGTTGGGAAGACCACCCTGGCGCGCCTTCTCCAGCCCACCTTCGGGGGCGAGCTCCTTCTTGAGGCATTCGAGGAGAATCCCTTCCTCTCCGACTTCTATGCCGACCGCAAGCGCTACGCCTTTCAGACCCAGATCTTCTTCTTGCTCAGCCGCTATCGCCAGCAGCGCGAGGCCGCGCCCGCGGCCATCTCCCGCGGCAACTTGATCGCCGACTATACCTTCGAGAAGGACGCTATCTTTGCCCGCCTCAACCTCGAAAGCGATGAGCTCGACACCTACTTCAAGCTTCACCAGGCTCTCGCCGAGCGCATTCCGCCGCCCGATCTCATCCTCTTCCTTCGCGTCGATACGGCGATCGCCATGCGGCGCATCGCCACGCGCGACCGAGCCTACGAACGCCTCATGGATCCGGCCTACATCGAGGATCTCAATCGCGCCTACGAGGCCTGGTACTCCAAGGCGCATTCGTCCCCGATTCTCATCGTCGACACCAACTCCCTCGACTTCGTGTCACGCCCGGAGCACCTTGCCTTCATCACCAGCCGGGTCCGCGACGCCCTCGGAATCCCTCCTTATCAACCCGAGCTCCCCCTGACTGGAGGATCGCCGGGGTGAGGGTGACTCGCGCGAAGCTGATCGAATTGGCGAGGAGGGAGGTGGAAGGCCGCGCCTCCCTGGACGGCGGCCTGCTCTCCGCCTACCTGATCGGGACGGTCGCCTCCGGCGACCCGCTCCTCGGCGACGCTGCCGACATCGATCTCGTTCTGATTCACGACGGGGAGCCGGTGGCCGAACGCGAGGTGATGCCTCTCTCCGACTTGATCCATCTCGATATCCACCATCACCCGCGTCGCCTCTACGCCCAGCCGCCCCTGCTCCGCGTCCACCCTTGGTTGGGCCCGGCGCTCTGCCAGCCAGTGTTCCTCTACGATCCGACCCACTTCTTCGAACGGGCGCAGGCCGGCGCTCGCGGGCAGTTCCATCGCCCGGATTACGTCAGGGCTCGCGCCACAGCCTTCCTCGAACGCGCTCGCCGTTTCCACGCTTCTCTTCAGCAGGCTGACCGATGGCTCACGGACTATCTGGTCGCCGTCCTCGATGGCGCCAACTCCGGCGGCACCCTTGCCGGTTTTCCGGCCGCCGGCCGTCGGGTGGCACTCGGCCTTCAAAGCCTCTCCCGGGAGCTAAGCCGCCCAGAGATCTATGGCGGGTTCCTCCGCCTGATAGGCGCCGAGGGCGTCAGCCAGGCCGAGGTCGCAGCCTGGATCGCCTCCCTGGCCCGCCTCTATGATGCGGTTTCCGAGGTGCAGTCCGAGCCCCTCCTCTCCCCGGCGCGGCGTGCCTACTACCTGGCAGGCCTCCAGGCCCTCGGCGAAGCGGGCGATCACGAGGCGGCAATCTGGCCTCTCCTCCAGCTGTGGGCACGCTGCGTGCGGTCGCTCGAACCCTCCGCGGCCGAATTGCACCAAGCCGATTGGGATGCGGCGCGCGAGCGCCTCGGCCTCACGCCCGGGCAGGCGCAGCTCCGCGCCGACCAGCTGGAAACCTATCTGGATCACATCGAGGTCGTGATCGAGGAATGGGCTGAACAGCATGGTGCCTGATGTCGTCTCCACACCTCTCTCCCCAAAGCGATTCATCGCCGTGGCCGGGAACATTGGAGTCGGCAAGTCGACGCTGGTTCAGCTTCTGGCCAACCATCTCGGCTGGCAGCCGTTCTTCGAGCCGGTGGGCGAGAATCCGTATCTGGCCGACTTCTACGGCGACATGCGAGCCTGGTCGTTCCATTCACAGATCTTCTTCCTCACACGCCGGCTGCGCGCTCACCGCCAGCTTTGCGACCACCCCGCCTCGGTAATCCAAGACCGAACCATCTACGAAGACGCCGAGGTCTTTGCCCGGAATCTCTATCTCCAGGGGCACATCTCCGACCGCGACTGGGGCACCTACCAGGAGCTGTATCGGGTGCTCACCGTGTTCTTGCCGCCGCCCGATCTCATCGTCTATCTGCGCGCCACGGCCCTCACCCTCAGCCGCCGGATCGCCCTGCGGGGACGGGAATACGAGCGGCAGATTCGCCCCGACTACCTGGCACGCCTGAACGACCTGTACGAAGAGTGGATCCAGAACTTCACCCTCTGCCCCATCCTCTCCGTCCCTGCCGACAACCTCAACTATGTGGCCCACAACAGCCACCTCGAGCTCGTCGTCTCCAAGATCCACGAGAAGCTCGCCGGGAAGGAAGAGGTCGTCTTCGGCGAGGACGACGTCGCCCGAGTGAACGGCCAGCTCTTTTCCTAGCCGCCGATCGGGCTCGGCTGCCCTGGAGCCCCTCCCATCCATTCCCGGATTCTCCCTGTCTGTTTAGGCCTAATTCCTGCTACAATCACCATGCGGACCCCGACGGATCGGGCGGAACGCCGCTTCGCCAAGAGGGGAGACGGCCCGATGGACATCATCAAGGTCTCAGCCGAGTCTCGCACCTCGGCCGTTGCCGGCGCCATTGCGGGCGTCATCCGGGAGCACGGGAGGGCCGAGGTCCAGGCCATCGGGGCCGGGGCAGTCAACCAGGCCGTCAAGGCCGCCGCCATTGCTCGAGGCTATCTCCACGAGGAAGGTGTGGAGATCGTCTGCCTCCCCGAATTCACCTCGGTGGACATCGACGGCAAGGAACGAACGGCCGTCCGCCTTGTGATCGAGCCTCGCTGATTCCCTCGACGAGGGCATCCCCCAGCCTTCCACCAAGCCTCTTCCCCCGCGTCCCTCGCGCTCATCGGCGAGGTGAGGTGGCCTCACCCTCTGCAGTCTGCGTAATTCGACACCCCAAAAGGAATCGGCCTCGGCCGCAGGCGAAGGACGGGCTCCGACTTCCCTCCGCCCTCGCTCCGCTCCGCGCAGCGCCCCTTTGGGGCAGGGGGCGAACCGAAGGGCCCAAGAACCGTCGGCCAACACCTCGGGCGGACGGGGCAACGCCCTGAGCGCAGGCCATGCTCCACCGGATCTCCAAGACCACCTTCGCCTTGAGTTCGGGCCCACGTCCCCAGCCGCTTGCCCATGCGGGCACTCCTCTCCTACAATAGATCATCACGGCGCCCCTTTGTATGCTGTCCAGTCCTAGAGGCCCACTTCAGACATCCGCCAGGGAGGCGGAGGCGAACAAAGGAGGTGCGGGCCGGCGGCGTGAAGTGAGGGACCCCAAGACGAGAAGCCATGCTCGACGCAATTCAACGAGTAGGTTGCCTCCTGGGTTCTTTCGTAGTTCGCTCACCCGCGGTGCAAGGAGGCATTCGGGCAAGGCACTGCGGCGCGGGTTCTTGCGCGCGCCCGCACCTGGTCGTCTTAGCGCGTCTCCCTAGCGGTTTGGGATTCGGGGAAGATCCAGAAAGAGGGTTTCCAGGGCAAGCTGGAGGTTGGCGTTCCTTCTGACGGCGTCGAGCGTCCGGTCCACCGCCGCCAGCGCTTGCCGTGCTCCTTCGAGGCCCACACTCTCCGCGAGGCGCTCAGCCTCCGCCGCCCAATCGGGATTCGCCAAGGTCACCTCAGCTCCCGACGCAACAAGCAGAGCGTCTCGCCAGAGACTGAGCCAGGTTTCGAGGACGCTCAGGGCCTCCCGTCGCTTGGCTTCCAACTCCAGGTCCCGCCTGCGGCCGGCCAGGGCTTCTGCGAACGCGAACTGCGCCGCTCGGCTGGCCCCAAGCAGCCTCCGCAGGTCATCGAGTTGCTTTGATCGGAGATCAAGCGCTTCCTGGTCGGAAGCGAGGCGCAGGGCAAGGCCTGGACGGCCTCCCGACAGGGCAGCCAGCAAGCGGGCGCGTTCCGCGGTCTCACCGCGGGCCTCGAGAGCGGCGGCGATACTGCCGGCGGGAACAGGACGAAGGCCCAGCACTTCGCACCGCGAAACAATCGTTGCCAGAAGAAGATCAGCCTGGAGCGCAAGAACGATCAGCACGACCTTGGGCGCCGGTTCCTCCAGGGTCTTGAGCAGCGCATTTTGGGCCTCGATCGTCGCATCCTGGAAGTCGGTCAGAAGCGCCACGCGCCAGCTCCCCCCAAAGGAGGAGAGGGCCAGGCGCCGCCGGAGATCCCGGATGGCGTCGATCCCCAGAAGGGTCTCGTTCTCCGCACGCACCACTTCATGAAGATCGGGCAACCTCTGTGCTCGTATTTGCCTGCAGTTCGTGCACTCTCCGCACCGCCCGCCCGGCGCCGGCGGCTGCTGACAGTGAAGCGCCTGCACAAACTGCAAGGCCAATGCCCGTTTCCCGACGCCTTCTGGGCCGGTGATGAGGTAAGCGTGTCGCACCTGGCCGGATGCCATATGTCGGCTGAGCAGGTCGGCCGCCCAATCATGCCCGATCAGATCCCACGCCATGGGCGGATTGTATCCCAAGAGCCTCCATCTCCGGCGACCGGTCGCCGCCTGGGCGTGGATCCCTCGGGGTATAATCCGCGCAACCAGCTTCAGGAGGCCCCGTGACCGCTCGCCCGCAGGACCAGGCCGCCTCGAGGGCGATCTCTCGGATGCGGCGCAATCATGGGCTCGAACACGCCACCATCCACCTGCTGACCGCCCGCCGCACCAGAACCCTTCTCGTCGGCCGTTCCGACCCCTCCGGTTTCTTTCTCTATGGTCGCGTTCCCACGGAGGCTGTGGAGGCGGCGGCTCGAGAGGCGCTCGTCCGCCTGCGGCAAGGGGAGCACCACTTGGCGGTCCACCCCAACTGCGGCACAAGCCTTCTCACTGCCGGAACGCTTGCCTCCGGGGCCGTCTTCTTCTCAGTTGTCGGAGGACGAAGCGACCGCTGGAAGGACCATCTCGCCCGCTTCCCTCTCGCCGTCCTGTTGACTACCCTGGCGCTCATCATCGCCCAACCCCTCGGGCTGACCATCCAGCGCCACGTCACCACCCTGGCGGATCCCGAGGATCTCCAGATCATCGAGGTCCGGCGGATCAACCGCGGCCGGGCTGTCATCCACCGCATCCGCACGACCGACTGAGATGGAGCGCACCGCCCCCACAATCTACCTGCTCTTCGGCGACGATGAATTGGCGATCGGCGAATTTGTCTCCCGCTTGCGCGAGAAGCTCGGCGACGCGTCATCGATCGCCCTCAACACTCAAGTGTTCGAAGGCCCGTCTCTCGACCCGGCCGGCCTGGCGCAGGCATGCCAGGCGGTTCCGTTCCTCGCCCGACGACGCCTTGTGGTGGTTCACCGCGCCGGCGCCTGCCTTGCCGGAGGCGGTCCGAGGCAGGCGCGCTTCCTGGGAATCCTGGAGTCGGTTCCTGCCTCGACCGCGCTCGTCCTCGTGGAGACCTCCGATTCGAAGGCCGCTTCCGTTCTCCAGTCGTGGGCCGACGCGCATCCGGGCGTGGCCTTCGTCCGCACGTTTTCCTCACCCAAGGGGGAGGCGTTCGTCCGCTGGCTTGTCGATCGCTCAAAATCCCTGGGAGGCCAGATTGAGCCCCAGGCCGCCCATCTGCTCGCGGAGTTCATCGCCGATGACCCCCTCGTGGGCGACCAGGAGCTCACCAAGCTCCTCGACTACGTCGCCCGCTCTCGGCCGATCCGGGAGGAAGACGTCCAGCGCCTTACACCGAACCACGCACAAAGTGATGTATTCGCCATGGTCGATGCGCTTGGCGCCGGGGACGGGCGACGCGCCTTGGCGCTGCTCCACCGCCTGCTCGAAGATGAGCCTCCCCGTTATGCCTTCTCCATGATCACCCGCCAATTCCGGCTCCTGCTCCAGGCCCGCGAGGCCCTCGACGGCGGCAGAGACCCGGCCACCGCCCTTTCTCTGCACCCCTATGTGGCATCCAAGCTCGCCAGCCAGGCTCGCCAGTTCACTCTGCCCCAGCTCGAGACGATGTACCATCGCCTCCTCGAGACCGATCTAGCGATCAAGACCGGCCTCTCCGAGGAGGGCGTCGCCCTGGACAGCCTGGTGGCCGCTCTCTCCACCCATTCCTGACACACATTCCCACTCGAGCTGCTGTCTGCTCTCACCTGCACTGCGGCGGAATCCTCACCCGCCCGACGTGCGCTCAGGCCGATGAGAGCAGGTAGCCTGGAGCTGAGAAGCCATGGAAATGCAAACGCTGCCGACCCCGCACAGCGGGGCGGCAGCGAGCTGAGCCAGACGTGCTTGAACCGCTAATGCCTAAGCGTTGGCCTTAGCGAAGTCCTCCTTGACAATCCTCCAGGCCTCATGAGCAGCGCCTGGCACCTTCGCCACGGCGAAAAAGCGTTTCTTACCCTTCGCCTCCCTGGTCTCGATCCGCCAATCGACCGACTTGAACTTGGATCGGCTCTTGACGTCAAAGAACTCCAGCTCGCTCTTCATCAGGGCCCTCCTCCCGGCTTTCCGTGGAGTTGATCTCCGGTACGGGGGTTCATACTACCCGCCTTTTCATTCTCCCGCAAGATGGCAAACCTGCCGTTTGGCGTCACCGTGCGTGTCTCGGTTATGTAAACTAAAAGGCCGGTTCAGTTACCCTCTCCGGCACATAGCCCGCTCCTCTAGCCTCACAAGTGGTCGGCCTTCGGCCTGGGCCGAAGCCGACTAGGTCAGACAAGCGAAGGCGAACCCGTGAGAGCTCGAAGCAGCCCTTTTGGCGCCCAGAACTGGTGGGCAGATCCGGCAGAGCCTAGTTCGAGCCCGCGTTCCGCACGCCGATCCCGAGCCAGTAGTGATTCGGCAGCACCGACCGGGTCGTACGAACCTCCACGCCGCCTACCGCAGAGGGCGAAGCTCCGCCGGCCGTCGCCGGGTGAACGTAGCAGAGCGTGGGCGTGCGGCCATATTTCCCCCGGTAGTAGGCCGCCGCCTTCTCGATCTTATCTCCGAACCCTGAACGCGGGTCCGGATCGAACCACATCATCCCAACGTCCATGTCAGCCTTCCTTGGGTGGCAAGACTCGTTCCATCCGCCAGACGCTTCGCCCTGGATCGAGTGAAATCAGGCAGCGCATCCCACCTGCCGTCCGGATCCGATACACACGAAGCGAGCTGCCAGCCTCACGCCATCCCTCGACCTGGCGGACGGAGTGCCGCCGGCCCCTCCAGGTGAAGCCGGAAGGCGCTCCGCCTCGCCCAAGCCCCTCCACCCACACCATCTCCCCAGCGCCCAAAGGTGTCATCGGACATCCTGGCTGCGAGCTTGGCCCAGCCCCTGCCCCGCCCGTCGTGTGGCCAGATCCAGCTCCCACGCGCTGAGGCGGCAGGCATGGACCCTCGCCGTCTCGCGCCCGGCCATCAAGTCAAACCATCCTGGCCGGCTCGCCAGCGCGTGGCCTCTCGCCAACGCCCCTGCAGCGCCGAACGGGTCGGCCGGCCCGGCGGCCAGAACGTGGATGCCCGACTGCCAGCCTCGGGCCCAGAGCCTGCCCAACAGGGCTGCGGCTGGCACGGCCTTCGGCTGGGCTGTCCAGCGAAGATCGTCAATCACAAGGGCTATGTCAGGCTCGCCCACACCGCCCCTGAGCCGGCGATCCATCTCTGCGTCAAGCCAGGCCAGAAGCTCGTGAGCCTGATCCAGGCTGGTGGAAATCTCGGCCACACTGTGAGGCAGAGATTCCAGAACAGCGAGCTCCCTTCCGCCCAAGTCAACCCCAACAATCCCAAGCCTTTCCGGCGAGGTGGTTAGAGCGAGAGACATAACAAGGGCTCGGAGCCATTCCGACTTCCCAGATGAGGCGTTCCCCGTGATCAGCAGATTCCAGACGTACCGGGATTTCAGCGGGAGGAGAATCGGAGAACCGGCCTCGTCCAGCCCGGCCACTCCGGTGAGGCCGGGCAGTGGATCCATCACGTCGATCAGGTCGAGAAGCGAAGGAGGCCGGGAATCCAGGCTGACTGCCTGCACCTCGGCCTCGATCCCGGCCGGCCGACCCCATGATTCTGCTGATGAGGCTTCCACAAGGCGCAGGCGTCCTACTCGATCCCCAGGGGCTTCAGGACCCAGGCCCCAGGGCCCGCCAGCCCGGCCACCATCCAGCCAGGCCCCTCTCCGGCTCAGCTCCCCAGCCGCCAAGTCACAGTCGCCACCACTCATCACCTGCCTCCGCCACTAACAGAACAAATGTTCGTATGGACTAGTGTACAGAACAATTGTTCTGCTGTCAAGCCCCAGTAGCAGAGCGGGACGCCGGCAGAACGTGCCAGAAATTCGGAGTGGCGCAGAGGGCCTTGCATCGTCGAACTCGCAGCGAAATGGGGCTCTCAGGGAGCACCCGGCGTGCCCCTAGGTCACTTGTGCTACAATCCGGGGAAGGAGAGTTCGGGGATGCCGGCCGACGTCCGGCCCTCACCAATCTCAGGGACCTGGTACCCAGGCACCGCGGAAGGCCTTATCCAATCCGTCGACCGCCACCTCGAGCAGGCGGCGGCTTCTCCCATCCTCGGTACCATCATCGGGGTAATCGCCCCCCACGCCGGCCATGTGTACTCGGGCCCGGTCGCGGCCCACGCGTTTCGTCTCTTGCGCGGGCTGCAACCTCGCGTTGTGGCGGTTGTCTCCCCGCTGCACATGCCCTACCGGGGGGAGGTTCTCACGACGGGGCACACGGCCTACGCCACTCCGCTGGGACAGATCCCCGTGGAGGAGGCCCTCCTCTCCAAATTCGAGCGTCATCTAAAAGAGACCGCCGGCCTGCGCGTCGGCCGAGTGAGGGATGATCAGGAGCATTCGCTCGAGATCGAGCTCCCCTTCCTCCAGCGCACCCTGGCCGGCCCGTTCTGCCTCCTTCCTGTGATGCTTCGCGATCAGTCCGCCGTCGTGGCCGAGGCGGTGGGCCATTCGTTGGCGGCGGCCCTCCAAGACGAGGCCGCACTCCTGGTGGCCAGCTCAGACCTTTCCCATTTCTACCCGGACTCGATCGCCCGCAAGCTGGATGCGGTTGTGCTGGGCCGAATCGAAGCGTTTGATCCGGCGGGCGTCTTGGCCGCCGAGGACGAGGGCGTGGGATTCGCATGCGGGCGAGGGGCCGTCGCGGCCGTGATGTGGGCGGCCCGCGATCTGGGCGCAGACGATGCCCGAGTGCTTCGCCACGCCACATCCGGGGACGTCACCGGCGATTTCAATTCCGTCGTCGGTTATGGCGCGGCCGTGATCTTCCGGATGGCTCAGCGCTCCTGAGCGAGCGCTCTCGGGCGCCGCAGGCGCCGGACCTCATCAGTCGACTGACCTGACATGCAGAGCCCTCTCCTCAGCGAGCTTCTAGAGATCGGGAGCGTCTTGCTCCTCATCGCCATCAACGCTTTCTTTGTAGCCACCGAGTTTGCTCTCGTCAGCGTACGGCGGACGAGAATCGAGGAGCTCGTGCGAGTGGGCAACCAAGCCGCACGCTGGACCCAGCAAGCCATCCGAAACCTCGATCGTTCGATCGCCGCCACTCAGCTGGGTATCACGATGGCCGGCCTTGCGCTGGGCTGGGTGGCCGAGCCCGCGCTCTCGGGCCTTCTCCTCCCAATTGTCAGGCTCTTCCCCGCTGAGATCTCCGACCAGGTCTCTCGCGCAGTTTCTGCGGGCCTGGCCTTCGCCCTGGTGACATTCCTCACCGTCGTCGTTGGTGAGCTCACCCCCAAGTCGATCGCCCTGCGCCACCGGGAACGCACCGCCCTGCTTGTCGGGCGACCTATCGTGCTCCTGGGATGGATCTTCCGCCCCGCCACCTGGGCTCTGACCGCTTCTGCGAACCGCATCCTTCGCCTCATCCGTGTGCCTCCCGCTCGTGGCCAGGAGCTCGTCCACTCGGTGGATGAGCTCAAGATGATCGTGGCTGCCAGCGCCGAAGGCGGCGTCGTCGAAGCCGACGAGGAAGACATGCTCCATGCCGTCTTCGATTTCGGCGAGCTGCTCGTGCGCCAGGTGATGGTGCCGCGCACCGAGATGGTCGCCGCCCGCGCCGACGCACCGCTCGAGGAGCTCATCACGCTCGCCCTCCGCCATCCGTACACACGCTATCCGGTCTATGAGGAAAGCCTGGACCAGGTCTTGGGGGTGGTTCACCTGCGCGACCTGATGCGCGCCCGGCACGGAGATCGGCCCAGCGCCACGACGGCCCGCGGCCTGATGCGCGAAGCCCTCTTCGTTCCCGAGACGATCGGCGTAAACGCCCTTCTCCGCCGCTTCCGCCATCGCCGGCAGCATATGGCGATCGTCCTCGACGAGTATGGCGGCACAGCCGGGATGGTGTCCCTGGAGGATCTGCTGGAAGAGATCGTCGGCGAGGTGAGCGACGAGTTCAGTCCAGAGCCCGGGATCAAGCGCCTACCCGACGGCTCATCCCTGATCGACGGTCTGACCCTCATCGAAGAGGTCAACGAGGCCTTCGGCCTCCAACTGGAGGATCCTCACTACGACACCATCGCCGGCTACGTCCTCGGGCGCCTGGGCCGGCTCGCCGAGGTCGGTGATACGGTTGCCGCAGACGGCGCCCAGCTACGCGTCGAGGCCCTGGACGGGAAGCGCATCGCCCGGCTGACGCTTTTCTCCGGCGTCTCCGAGGCGGGCGGGCCCAAGTGACCACGTTCGCCGAGGTCGCGGTCAACCTCGCCTCTGTCCGCGGAACATTCCACTACCACCTCCCCTCCGAGCTCGAAGGGCTCCTCCAGCCCGGCCATCTCGTGACCGCGCCTTTCGGCCCACGCCGGGTGCAGGGCGTGGTGCTCCGCCTGCTCCCCGAAGCGGAAGTCCCCGAGACGCGGCCGGTGGAATCGCTGCTCGACCCCGACCCGGTGCTCACGCCCACACAGCTTGACCTCGCTCGCTGGCTGGCCGAGCACACCCGTTCCCCGCTGATCGACTGTCTCACCCTGATGCTTCCTCCGGGCCTCAGTCAGCAGGCCGACACGATCTACACTCTTCTCGATGCCAAGGCGAAAACCACCTCTCCCTCCGCCGCGCGGCTCCTGCGGCTCCTCATCCGTCGAGGGCCGCTTCGAGGGCGCCAGATCGATCGGGCCCTGCCGCGCACGGAATGGCGGCGCGCGGCCGAGGGCCTCGCCCGCCGGGGCGTCCTATCACGTTCCTCGGTCCTGGAGCCCCCTCGCCTCCGGCCGCGCCGTATTCGCACTGCCGAGCTCGCCGTCGCCCCGGAAGCGATTTCCGCCGCCATCGAGGAGCTCCGCGCCTCGCCCAGGGGACCCGCCCAGAGGCGGGCGGCTGTCTTGGCCGCGCTCCGTCACGAGGCCGGGCCGATGGAGGTCACCTGGATCTACGCCGAAACCGGCGCCACCAGCGCCGATATGCGTGCGCTCGAGGAGCGGGGGTGGATCCGCCTCGGCCAAGAGGAGATCTGGCGCGATCCGCTGGCGGAGGTCGATTTCGTCCCTCGCGAGCCGCCATCCCTCACCCGCGACCAGGCGGCGGCCTGGGCCGAGATCGAGCGGTCGCTGCGCGTCGCGCCTCCCGCCTCCCCGTCCCCGGGCTTTCTGCTCCACGGCGTCACCGGGTCCGGGAAGACCGAGCTCTATCTCCGGGCCGCCGCCGAGGTACTTGCCCTCGGCGGCGGCGCCCTCATCCTTGTCCCCGAGATCGCCCTCACGCCGCAGACCGTCGAAAGATTCTTGGCCAGGTTTCCCGGCCGGGTGGGAATCCTTCACTCCCAGCTCAGCCAGGGCGAGCGCTACGACACCTGGCGCCGGGCACGTGCCGGACAGCTCGATATTCTCGTCGGCCCGCGCAGCGCCCTCTTTGCACCGCATCCCCGCATTCGGCTCATCGTCCTGGATGAGGCCCACGACGAGTCCTATAAGGAGCAGGCCGTCGTCCCCCGGTACGACGCCCGCCCCGCCGCCCAGGCCTATGCGCAGATGCTGGGCGCCGTCTGCATTTTCGGGAGCGCCACGCCGGATATCCTTCACACCTACCAGGCCTCGCGCGGCGAGCTCCGCCTGTTGCGGCTGCCCCAGCGGATCCTCGGCCATCGCCAGCGGCTCGCCGGCCAATCCGCCCGGCTGCAGATCCGCCGACGCTATCGACCGGCAGAGGGCGAGGCCGAAACCATCGACCTCCCCCCAGTCCAGGTTGTCGACATGCGGCAGGAGTTGCGCGCCGGCAATCGATCCCTGTTCAGCCGCGCCCTTCAGCAGGCATTGCGCGAGGCCCTCGAGGCGGGCGAGCAGGCCATGCTCTTTCTCAACCGGCGCGGTTCGGCCACCTACGTCTTCTGCCGCGACTGCGGCCGCGCCTTGCAGTGTGCACGCTGCGATACACCCCTCACCTACCATTCCGTTCGCGAGCAGCTCCTTTGCCACCACTGCGGCTATCGACGGCAGCCGCCCACTGCCTGCCCCTCCTGCGGCAGCGAGCGGATCCGTCACTTCGGCGCGGGCACCCAACGCATCGAAGCCGACCTCGCCGAGCTCGCCCCCGGCGCCCGAGCCCTGCGCTGGGATCGTGACACCACGCGGGCGCGCGGCTCGCACGATCTCATCCTCGCCCATTTCGCCGCGCACCGCGCCGACGTCCTCGTCGGCACTCAGATGATCGCCAAAGGCCTTGATCTCCCGCTGGTCACCCTTGTGGGCGTCATATCGGCCGACACCGGTTTGCACCTGCCGGATTTCCGCGCCGCGGAACGCACCTTCCAGGTGCTCACCCAGGTGGCCGGGCGAGCCGGGCGCGGGCTGCTCGGCGGTCGGGTGATCCTGCAAACCTTCAACCCCGATCACTACGCCATCACGGCTGCCGCCGGCCACGACTACGAGGCCTTCTACCAGGCCGAAATCCGCCACCGGCGCGAGCTCGGTTACCCCCCGTTCCGGCGACTGGCCCGCTTGCTCTACCGCCACACCTCCGATGAGAAAGCCCGCTCCGAAGCCGAACGACTGGCGGCCCGGATCTCCGCGCGCCTCCTCTCCTCCGGAGATTCCGGGGAGCTGATCGGGCCCGCCCCGTGCTTCTTCCGACGCGTGCGGGGGGACTTCCGCTGGCAGATCGTCGTCCGCGCTCCGGATCCAACCCTCCACCTCCCCAATGAGCTCCCTCGGGGATGGGCCATCGACATCGATCCGGTCTCGCTGCTGTAACGCATCGTTCCCCAAGAGTCCCGCGTCACGAGGCGAGCCTGTGTGAATCACGACGAGAGCCGGAGCGACAATCCCTCGCGTCAAGACACGGCGCGGAGTTGCCTTCCGGTCTCGGGCCCTTGCGTTGCACGTCTTCGGAATTGGAGGTTTCTTAGGAGGCATGGGGCGGCCAAGCCGCCCCATGCCTCCTAAGTTAACCCTCCCCTCCCCCGGCAGATGTCCGTCGACCTATCGATTCGACCAACTGCCGGGGGAGGGGGTGGGGGATCATTCAAGGTGCCTTGATCCTCGAATCGACCTCGAGGGTCTACCCATAGGATTGTCCGCAAGCTGGGAGGATGGCTGCGCAGGGGAGGTTCTCGATTTCAACCCGCGGGCAGCCTCTGAAAGGGCTTCGCCCGGCTTGGCGAGCCGGGCGAAGCGGGGACAAGATGGCAGGCCCGAGCGCCTGC
>Ga0209521_10001466_pt1 | contig 19299 bp, 17 predicted proteins | sample Rifsed19ft4_FD_184016 | JGI IMG/M metagenome (GOLD analysis project Ga0209521, IMG submission 184016) | Soil microbial communities from Rifle, Colorado, USA - sediment 19ft 4 (version 2) | ecosystem: Environmental > Terrestrial > Deep subsurface > Rock core/Sediment | place: Rifle, Colorado...
ACTGACTATTTTCGTGGCTGTGGCTTTGCTCATTACTGTTCCCCTCAGCGTCTACATCGGACTTTATCACATGAAACGGACTGGCGCTTTCGCCGCTGAGGCATCGGTTGCAACTGAGTCAAACCCGTATATCTACAAGGCTATGCCTGGAAAGGAACGGGAGGTCTTCCTTCCGCTGATGATCCTAACTGCGAGGGGCCTTGCGAAGCTCATGGAGCAGCAGCAGACCCTTACAACAAGTGAAAGAGAAGAGTTCCAGGCTGTCCTTTCGACAGCGAATAGATTGTTGGAAGGGCAGGCAGTCGGGGTCCAGGGGCGACGGGCTTTCCTGAAGGATGCAGGGAAGGCCCAGAAAGGGCCCGTGTAACTGACGCTGTAACTAACTCTGTAAATAACTAATAGGCACAAACATCATTCCATCATCTCCTTGGTTACAAAGGAATAATTAGAAGAAAAGCCGACGGTGGCCGATAGCAGGGACCGCGTTGACCGAAGACCCGCCTGACGCAAAGTACTTGGTGCAAGTGTTAGCCCCTGAGAAGAGCCCTGCGACCCCTAAGCAGTTTGTTCAGGATTTGAAGGGCGTCGTGGGTGGCAAGCAGATGGCCCGGATGAAGAAAGAGGCTGTTGACTGCCCTGTTCTCGTGAGAGATGTATCCTTCGTGCAGTGTTTTGCATGCCCGAACTTTATCCGAAGGGTGAAAGGGCAGGTTGGGTGCCGAGGACTACCGTTAGATTCGCAGTAAAATATTGCGTTCCCCCGAAGCCCCGGGGTAGGGCCTTATTCTCGCCAGTCCCAGGCCCACTAACGCACCCGGTAAACGCCTCGAAATGGACAGAAGCCCGACCAGACCGGCCACCCCGACCGGTTAACCCTCAAGCGGTTCTCGCCCGATGCAAACCGCCAGCAGGCGGAATAGAACTGAATTCGGCCCGTTTCGGGAAATGAAGCCCACGACTCCACCACAACAATCCACGCGGGCAATCTCCACCAGGCTTATATCAGTCGGCCCGCGTCACGAAAATGGTTCTAGCCCATTCCAGCCCTAGAACGAAGAAAATCGCCCGTTCCAAGCCCGCACAGAGACCAGCTCTCAAAGAGAGAGGAGTATATCTGCGGAAAACTGCGACGTGCACCACGCGGTAGAAGTGTCGACTAGCCTCCTGCGGCGGCGGTTGCCGTGACGGGCTACATTTTCATGACCTGGACATGCGGGACCCCCCCAATCGAGATTACAGCCTCAGGATGGACGAACCCCCTCTCGACCGCGGCGGCGACAATCTCTGGCCCCACCAGGTTCAGTATGTACGCTGTCTCCAGTACCACAATCGCCTCTGCAAGAGGCATCAGCGAATTGCCGTAGAACCCCGTCTCGGGGGAAAGTCTAAGGCGTCCTTCACGGAAAGTCTTGCCGATGAGACCCTGGTCGCAGCATGCAACCATACTCCCATTCTCAGTAGTGTAGGTCTTCAGGTAGACAAGGCCCAACGAGAGACACGCTAGGTTGTAAGAATGGAGGAACGCGCACCACAGGCCTCGCAGACCAGGAAGGACAGCCTCTCCCTTCGCTCGACCCTGGTGTCCGGGCGCCTACACACCGGACAGATCACGAACCTGTTAGTGTAGACTCCGATGAGCCTGTTAATCGTCTCCCTAGAAAACCTTCCCTGAAAGTAGCCCTTCCCCCCCTCGTACGACCCAGCAGTAGCCATCTCCTTCGCAAGATACTTCAAGACGTGGTGCGGGTCACGGTTCAGCCTATCTACAACATCCGCAAAATTGTTCACAGTGGTCCTAGCGCCAATGACCGAGACTGATGCGACAGGCAGCTCGAACCTCTCGCCGGAAGACCCGCGCTTAGTTATGCCTCCCAGTGCCCTCTCGAGCAACGCGTCATAATCGTCCAGCAACCTGCACCCACTATCACAATGATCTCCCTGGCCTATTTCAAGAGTTGTTCTGCTCGCAAACCCTTATCAAAACGCCCTCGACCCGTCACAGCTGTAACAGGTGGGACGGTGGGAGACTGGGACAATGGGTAGTATGCGCGGCCTGGCCATACGTAAACGCAGTACCCCACCTGGGAACACTGACTCAGCTCCTTTCCGCTGATGTTTACGCCAGATATCTTCGCCTCAGACGTGAGACAGCCGTACTGGTGAGCGGAAGCGACGAACACGGCGCCCCCATCGAAGTTGAAGCCATCAAACAAGGCCTACCCCCTCGACAGCTAACAAACAGAAACCATCAACAAATCAGACAACTCCTCAAAGCCTTCAACATAGAGTTCGATAACTACACCCGGACAGAAAGCCCAGTCCACAAAAAGTTCGTCCAGGACACCTACATCAAAATAGAGAAAAACGGCTACGTCTACAGTAAAACGGTGATTCTGCCCTACTGCGAGAATCACAAACGGTTCCTCCCCGACCGTTTCGTGGAAGGAGAATGCCCCCACTGCCACGCCCAGGGGGCTAGAGGCGACCAGTGCGAAAACTGTGGCAAGATTCTTGAGCCCGTCGACCTCATCAAACCGCACTGCGTCCTCTGCAATCAGACACCCGTGCTGAAACAGTCGAAGCATTGGTTCTTCGACCTGCCCAAACTCTCGGACACGCTGCGAACCTACGTGCAAGAAAACCCGAACTTTCCCGACAACGCCCGCAACTTCAGCCTAGGCTGGATAAAAGAAGGCCTCAAACCCCGGTCCCTGACACGAGACATCTCATGGGGAATACCTGCCCCCTTTGATGGAGCAGAAGGAAAAACAATCTATGTCTGGATGGAAGCGGTCCTCGGCTATGTATCCGCGACAAAAGAATGGGCCGAGAAAAACCACAGGCCAACCCTCTGGAAGAAACTCTGGAAAGACCCTAGGAGTAGAAACGTTCACTTCATCGGCAAGGACAACATACCCTTCCACACCATAGTCTTCCCCGGCCTTCTGAAAGCATCAGGGGAAAAATACAACCTGCCATGGCAGGTCTCTTCGACCGAATGGATACAGTTTGAAGGCCAAAAGTTCTCAAAGAGCAGGAAAATAGGCGTTTGGATCGATGAGGCCATTCAGCTTGCCGAGGCCGACTACTGGCGCTATGTCCTCATAAGTTTCCGTCCTGAACAAAAGGACGCGAATTTTACGTGGGGAGAATTCGAGCGCAGGGTAAACACGGAACTCAACGATGTGATTGGAAACTTTGTCCACAGAACGATCTCGTTCCTCCATACCCACTTCAACGGCATAGTTCCCAAGTTCACCAGAACGGAGGAAACGGACAGGGACACTCTTGTCGCACTTGCCAGTACACCGAAGAACATCGACGAGAAACTGGAACGGTTCCGTCTCAAGGAAGCTCTAGAACAGATTGTCGGACTAGCTAGGATAGGAAACCGGTACCTCAACGAACGTGAACCATGGAAAAAATACAAGACCGACAAGTCCGCCGCAGGCAACTCGCTCGGAATAGCGGTCCAGATACTTGGGACAGTCGGGATTACCCTTCAACCGTTCCTACCCCGGAGCGCTTCCAGCATTCTCAGGACCCTCTCCCAAACGAGCCTTCAGGGATGGGGTCGAGCAGGAAAATGCTTCGTCAGACCAGGGACCCGGGTCAAGCCCCTAAGGCCGCTGTTTCACAAAGTGTCAACGTCAGCCCTCAAAGCAAGGCTGGAGCAAATCAGGAGCAGCAAGACGGTTTGAAGCTAAAACTTGACCTTCACGTCCACACAACGAGATCCCGCGACGCTTTCACGGCGCTAGACCATCTTCCCCGATTGGCAAAGAACAGCGGGCTAGACGGTGCGGCTGTCACCGACCACAACTGCGCTTTGGACCTCGTCGTCGGAGGGACGATTGTAGTTCCAGGCATAGAGATTTCCAGTAGCGAGGGTCATGTCATCGGTCTCGGAATCACGGCCCCTATACCCAGAGGACTCTCGGCTGACCAGACCATCAATGAAATTCACCGTATGGCTGGCGTGGCGGTAATCCCGCACCCCTATGACCTCTTCCGGAAAAGCGTGAGGCCTGAGCGGCTTACTGCTCGCCCTGACGCAATTGAGGTCGTTAACTCTTCAAGCTTCCTCCATTCCGTAACATGGAAGAGGGGGCGGAAGTATGCGCACAAGGCAGGGCTCCCTATGGTTGCCGGTAGCGACTCTCACATACCCCAAACCATTGGCCGAGCATATACTGTAGTCGATACAGATTCGGGCGACATTCCGGGAATTCTAGATGCGATAAGAAAAGGCTCCGTCACACCCTCCGGCCGCCCGATTTCTATCTGGGACCGGCTGAGGAAAACGGTCCTCAGCACTCGGCGTGCTTAGGCCTGTTCCATCTGGAATAGGGGCATTTGAACTCGAACAAGCGACTCCCCGCCCGTCTGCCCGTATTCAATGTCATAGAGGTCTTCGATGAACTCCACAAACGCCTGGACAGCTGTACCGTACTCATACCCTGTCAGGAGCAGGCAGATCGAGGGCTCAGAGACTGTTCGGATGCTCCCGTATGAGAAGTCGATGTCATGGCCGGCTAGGGATGCGAGAGCTTCGTAGGCCTGAGCCGCGTAGCCATCGCTGACTTCTCGGGGTCCTCTGTAGATTAGGAATCCTCCACGGGTCTTGTCGATCGGAAATCGTGCTGATGGATTCTTCAGAGCTGCTAAGACTGTAGATTGCACCGTATCCCCAGCCCCGACAGGTGCAAAGCACAGAGTAGCGATCGGGCCGAGGGAGACTACTCTTCGGAACTCTTGCTTTCGAACGGGATTCATTTGAGACACGACCTCAGTAAGACCACCTACAGCAAGGGATGCGAGTCGGTCAGCACTTCTCCCCTCTAGACTGGCCGTGCCACTTTCCGCGCTGTTGTCAATCACAATTGTACAATCGCATGCGTCAACCATCTTTTTCAATCCTCGAAGAGCGATGAAACGTCGCTCTCTCTCATGTATGAATGGTATGGCAACTACCGAAACCACCGGACGGACCCGGCTTCTTGACCAGTGCGCGATTAGGGGGGCCGCCCCCGTGCCCGTTTCACCGCCCAGGCCCGCAACAACAATCGTGAAGTCGGAGGATTCGGTGAAAGGTGTCACTCGCTGAGTGGAGAACGACAGGTTATTTCTGGCATCGGGCCCTAGGGTCTCCCCTCGATCCGTATGTGGGCGTTCTAGGAGTACCTTGTTCCTTGCAGGGGACCGTGACAGCTGGTTCCTGTCGGAGTTGACCGCGGTGCATTGGTCCGGACGCAAACCGTTTCCTATAGCTTGACCCAGGAGGTTGTTCCCTGCATCCCCCACAGCCACAATTGAAACTCTAGGCTCAGTAGAGAGAATCCTGTTGGGCGCCAATTCTTCAGCGGACATGAGACTCTTCCGCCCCGTGCGTGGACCTTGGATATAAGATGTAGTAGCGTTCCGTATTCATATCGTAATACAGAAGCAGGCTACGAAGAGAAGTCTCCTTATAAAATTGTTTCAATCGCTGAAGCGCCTGCGTCAACCTTCGCGGGCAAACTGCGACGGTTCTAGCGGACTGATGTAAAGGAATCGACATTCTCGTCAGGCGGAACCCTAGCGTTCAGCTCGAAACGGACGCCTTTGGGTAAACTAGCTCCACTTTAGCCTCAATGTCTTTGGACGCGAGGCCTTCACGTCGTCGATTCTCCCCACCGAAGTGTTCAGAGGAGCTCCTCTTACGGCGCTCGGGTTTGCCTCAGCAGTTTTCGCCGCTGACAACAACGCATCAACAAACTGGTCAAGGTCGTAGAGACTCTCCGTCTCGGGCGTTTCGACCATTAAGGCCTCGTCTACAACAAGCGGGAAGTATATGGTGGGAGCGTGAACCCCTTCGTCGAGCATCTGTTTCGCAATGTCCAGGACTCTTACGCCGGTCTTTTCGCTCAGTCGTTTGCCGCTCAGAACGAATTCGTGCTTTCTTGTCTTGTTGAAAGGTAGATCGAAGATGCCCGATTTCATTATTTTCGCCAGTACGTAGTTGGTATTGAGCACAGCGGTTTCCGCGACGGATTCCAGGCCTTCTATCCCAAGGCTCTTGATGTATGCGTAGGCCCGGACCAGAACGGCAACGTTTCCGTGGAAGGCCCTAATCTTCCCAACTGTGTTCGGGACGTCATAGTCCAGAAAGTATCTCCTTCCGTCGAAGCCTATGAGTGGGATTGGAAGGAATTTTTCGAGTTTCTTTGTTACGCCCACGGGGCCTGCCCCTGGTCCTCCTCCTCCGTGGGGGGTGGCGAATGTCTTGTGAAGGTTCAAGTGGACGATGTCGAAGCCCATGTCTCCTGGACGTACTTTGCCAAGTATGGGGTTGAAGTTTGCTCCGTCATAGTAGAGTAAACCACCTGCTTCGTGAACTGTCTTGGCTATGGCGATAATGTCCCTCTCGAATATTCCCAGTGTGTTGGGATTCGTTATCATTAGCCCTGCTGTTGCTGGTCCTGCGGCACTCTTGAGAGCGTCCAGATCGACCATACCGTTGGAGTTAGAGGGGACGACCGCGACTCTGAACCCGGCCATGGCCGCGCTTGATGGGTTGGTCCCGTGGGCAGAGTCGGGAACTATCATCTCGGTCCTTTCCGAGAGCTCGCCCTTCGAATCGTGGTAAGCTCGCATTATCAGGGCACCTAGAAACTCTCCGTGAGCTCCAGCGGCAGGTTGGAGCGACATACGGCTCATTCCCGTTATCTCCGCGAGAATTCTGCCAAGTTCGTAGAGCAGTCGAAGTATTCCTTGAACAGTTGACTCGTCTTGTTCAGGATGGAGTTTTTCCAGCTTGTGGGTTTGTACTACTGTCTCCGCGATCTTGGGGTTGTATTTCATGGTGCAGCTTCCAAGTGGGTATATACCTACGTCAGGCGTGTAGTTTTCCTGTGAGAGGCGTGTGTAATGGCGAATTACTTCGGGCTCCGAGACCTCTGGCAGGGAGGGGGGCCCGTTTCTCAACAGCGTTCGGGGGAGCATGGTCCATGGCTCAGGGCCTAGGGCTCTGATTTCCTCCCGTGTCGGCAAAGGGGGATTGTGCCCCCTCTTTCCAGAATGTGACCTCTCGATGATAAGGGGCTCATCCCAACTGGCTTGGTGATACTTCACAGCCTTCTACGTCTCCACAAACTTGCCCAGTAGGAGGCGGAGCTTGTCAATGGACTGCTGGCTGGTCGTTTCCGTCACGCAAAGTAGGAGGCTTTCGCCAAGTTCGGGAAAATCCTTGACCAGATTTTTCCCGGCTTGTACTCCCTGGGCGAGCAATCGTTTTTGCAGTTTCAAAGCGGTCCCCTTCCTGCCTTTGACTGAGACTACGAACTCTTGGTAGTGGGGGCTTGTGAAGCGTGGAACAGTGAGCTGTGCGATCTCGCCAAGTCTCTTTATCGCATACGACGTTCCGGTAAAGATGGTTCTGAAGAGCTGTTGAAGTCCTTGGGGTCCTAGGAGAGAGAGATAGACGGCGGCCCCCACTGCGAGTAGCGCTTCATTGGTGCATATGTTGGACGTAGCTCTTTCCCTACGGATGTGCTGCTCTCTCGTCTGCAATACCATGCTGAAGGCTCTGTCTATCCCGTCCAGTGTGGTGGTCATTCCAATGAGCCGGCCGGGCATCTGACGAATGAGGTTCTCCCCCTTACAGCCTATGACTCCCAGGGCAGGGCCTCCGAAATTCATCTCTGAAGAAATCGACTGGCCTTCAGCTACCACAATATCTGCTCCATATTCTCCGGGAGGCTTGACTCCTCCAAGGCTGACAGGGTCGAACCCTACGACTGCCAGTGCACCTTCGTCGTGGGCCATGGATGGAATCCGAGCCACTTCTGGGTCCAGTACTCCGAAGAATGTGGGGAGCTCGCAGTAGACAGCCGCAGTGTTGTTGTCTAGTTTCGCCTTCAGTTCATCGAAGTCGGCACCGCCGTCATCGAGGTCATAGCCGTAACTCTGAACCTGTATTCCTGCCGGTTCAACGTAGTTCCTGAGGACAGAGAGCTTGTCTGGGTGAAGGGCTCTAGGCACGAGGATTTTCCTTCGGCCGTTCGCCCGAACAGCCATTCTGGCCGCTTCGCCCAGAGCGGTTGAGCCGTCGTAGAGTGAGGAGTTTACGACGTCTACCCCTGCGAGGTTCGCCATCATTGACTGGAACTCGAACAAAGCCTGAAGGAGACCTTGGGATGCTTCGGCCTGATAGGGAGTGTAAGATGTCTGAAACTCGGAGCGGGAGACCATAGCCCTGACCGCGGCAGGAATATAGTGATTGTAAACCCCAGCACCCAGAAAGACCATCTGGTCGTTAGCTGACAAGTTCTCGCCTAGGAGGCTTTCGACGTGGCTACGAATCTCGTATTCTGAGGCCAGTCCCTCAACCTTGAGAGGCCGCTTCAATCGGACCTCGCTAGGAATGTCGGAGTAAAGGTCCTCAACGGACTTGACACCTATCTCCGCAAGCATTTTTCTGCGCAGAGGTTCGCTCGCATTAGGCAAGAAAGGGTGAGCCGGCTTGGGCAAGCTGACCTTCGGCGTGCTCGAATCCCGACTACTGATAACCCTTCGCCCAGTGATGAGGGTTTTCATTTTATAGCGGGTCAGTTGTGCGGGGAGCATGGCCTCGGGTTTAGAGGGACCACTTGTTGTTCTTCTTGGAATGGCCGCCTTTCCCATTTCTCTTCTACTGACCAGGTTCTTCATGTCATTCAACTCGGCCCGCGGAATCTACGGAGTTGACGTTCACAAACTTGACAAGCCGAGCATTCCTGAAATGTGTGGAGTATCTATACCGATCACACTTCTCGTGCTATCGGCCATCTACACAGCAATCTACCCCCGAGACTTGCTCATGATGATTGCATTCTCTGCTGTAGTGGCTTCTTCTTCTATCGTAGGAGCTGTGGACGACCGATTCCGCATGAGGGGAATATACAAGCCCGCTCTCATAGTCTTCTGTGCCCTCCCCATAGTCTTTCTGGGCTACCTCTTTCCGGACCAAGTCTACAACCCCACGTTGAGGGTGCCTCTGTTCGGAGGATTCAATCTACCCATAATCTACCCACTTACCATCCCGATTGCGGTTTCTGTCACATCGAACACGGTGAATATGCTTGACCCTCTCAACGGAAGCATGGCTGGAGGAATCACCATAATCTCTGCAGGCCTCCTGGCGGGGCTTCTGATGAAAGGGGCCGAATCGGTATCCGTTTTTCTATTTGCGCTTCTCCTATTCGCTTCGCTTGGTTTTTTCTACTACAACCGGTATCCGTCCAAGGCCTTCGCTGGAAATATTGGCCAACTCTCCGTGGGGGCCGCCTTTGGGACGATGGTTATTCTCGGAAGAGTCGAGATTGCGGCTATTGTCGCAATGTTTCCTCACGTCCAGAATTCCTTCTTCTTCCTCTCCCGAATCAAGGGGTTCGTGGAACACCGGGAAGTAACCGCGAAACCTACGTACCTCTCGGAGGACGGAAAACTGGTAGCTTCAGCGGACGCACAGTCTCCCTTGACCCTTGTGAGGACACTTCTCGTCGGAAAGCCTAGCCAAGAAGGAGAAGTAGTTTCAACAATGTTCGCCTTGTTCGTCTTTTCTTCAGCGTTAGGCCTTGCAACGCTTCTCCTCATGTGAGAAGCAGATGAACTACAAAGCTCTAGCCTACCAAGTTCTGATATTCTCCGCTCAGTGGGCTTTGATGCTAGTCGGGCTTGGTCTCCTCTCGCGCATCATTGCTCCCAGCAGACTCTTCGAGCAAAGTATGCCCTTCGGACGCATTCTCGATGCTGGAATTAAGGCACTGGCGGCCCTCTGCCTGTCAGTAATCTGGTTGTTCCTTTGGGACCGTCAGGTTCGTTTCTTGTTCTATCGGAAAAAAGCTCGGGCCGAAATGCCTACGTGAAGTCCACAGCACGCCACTTTCCACCCTCGACCATGGTGAAGCCCATGTCGGTGTTCTTGGTGAACCAGAGGTTTGCCGGCAACGCGTTCATCGGCTTGCAGCGTGGAATATCCTCTCCGACTGCTATTCTGGCTGCAAGCCATGGAAAATTGAACTCTGGCCTTGCAAGACGAATCGAGGCCATCGTGAGATAATGGACGTTCGTGGTGAACCTACAGTTGACCTCAGTTGGCCTGGGACTCTTCTCTTCGTCCTCTTTCAAGTCAACGCAGAAGATTCCATGCGGCCTCTTGTCTATGACCTTGATGGACTTGATAGCACTCTGGTTTACCCTTTCCGAGTGAACCACCCTGTTTAGTTTGGAAGTCCCGCCTGTCCCAATAGCTCTGTTCCCTACCCAGCTCAGCCTTTCTCGAACCATCGAGGTGACAAGGGACCCGTCTCTCCACAGAGACATGAAGCAGAAGTCCCTGCCCGGTAGGTATTCTTCGGCCACGAAATCCGTTTTGAGCCCATGTTCCCAGTGGAACATCACCCAGTGATGGGCCTCCTCCGCACTTCTTGCAAGGCAACTTAGCAGGCCTCCGGCTCCTCTGCGGGCTCTGAGCCAGACAGGATAGTTCAGAGTCCTTATTCTGCCCGCCGGGGGTGTGGAAGTCCTGTCGATTAGAACGGAGCTTCGTCTGAGGCCGGCTTCCTGCCATCTCACAAGCGCGTCATATTTGTCAAGGCAGACAGTCACAGTGGAAGGGGCTGGGAGGAAGACACTCGCCCCCAGTTTTCCTCGTTCTTGCGACACCTTATCGACCTCACCGTCCGGCTGTGGAAATACGGCTTCAACGTTTCTCCGTCGTATGATCTTCGAGAGAACAACAACATACTTCGGGTCTTCAGCATTGACAATGCGGTAGGATCTGTCGATCCAGTTGTTCAGTTCAAGACTCGTCCTGTCGCTGTCGGTACCTGTGAGGTCGAGTCTGTTTCCATCGGGACTGACCCTTAGGCTCCAGCACACGTTATGTCCCGCGCTTCCCCCTGCACCTGTGACCATGACACTCTTCGAATCTTGACACCGTCTGAGGCAGGTGGTTCAGTCTGCTAAGGAATAAATAAGCAGGCGAGCCGTGGTCTCGGAACCGCGACCAGACCAAAGAGAATGGGTTTGCAGATGAGACGCATCCTTGTCGTGACACTGTTAGTCTCGGTGGCACTTGCTGGCTTCATGGGGGCGGCTTCAGCGGAAAACCCTGTGCCCTGCAGCGTGTCGAGCTGTACGGTAACAATGGAAAGGATCGTTCAAACCAACGATTGGGGGACCACTTTCGTCAACGATACGGTAAGGGTGAGCACCACTGGCCCAGCCACCTACTTGGACTTAGGCGTTCCCTCCCCAGTCGCCAAGAAGATGGGGTCGCTTAGCGTGACTGACAGCCAGGGAGTGGCATTGCGAGCAATCCCGTTACCAGAAGACACAATCAGGGGCTACCTTCCAATTCGCGTCGAGCTGCCGGGAACGATAGGCAACCACTCGATCGTCCTGAAAAGCGCGTTTTCCGGACTGCTTAACTTCAACGGCACCACGAGCCGTTACACCCTCACGTACAGCCCGTTCGCAGTAGTCGACGGCAACGTCACAGTAACCTCTGCCTCCTTAAATGTGAAGACTGGTGACTGGACGTCGATAATTCCGTCGGGAATCAACGGAACTTCCCCATCAGGAACCTTTCAGACCAGCACAAGCAGCCTCAGCAAGTACAATACGACGTTGGGCAAGCTCTCGTTCGCATCAGCAACGCAGAGCAACCTCGATGTCACCGCAAGCAGGGTGATCACAATTTCCCAGTCGACAAATGCGCACGTAACGGACGCTTACAACGTCACGAATATGGGCCGAGATATCCCAAGCCTTTCCTTCCTTCTACCTAAAGGAATAACATCAACAAGTGGGAGCGACATTATCGGACGACTCGACGAAACTAAGCTGAGGATTACGGCCCAGGACAATGGCACGCAAGTGACATTTACGCCAAGGTTCGGAACGATTAGAGCAGGGGGAGGCGCAAACCTCAAGCTTGACTACGAGCTCCAAAGCGGCGTCCACATTACGACCTCATCGCTGGGCGAATACTCGTTGAACTTCAGGATGCTCGACAGCGTCAAGTTCGTCCAGCCAAACCTCCAGACAAGAATCCTCTTTCCGGCCGGCTTCAAGGCTGAATCTCTAACTGGCCCTCCTGCGACCTTTTCTTCCAACCAGATAGTCCTAGAAGCAGCAGGTATCAGCCCTCTGAGTGACCTATCATTCTCCCTCTCCTACCGGCTGGACCCATTCTGGGCAAGCCTTAGCCCCCTGGTTTGGATCGGCCTCATTGAAGGCACACTTGGCGCCAGCGTCCTTGTGTTGGGAGTAAGCTCAGCGAAAGCCGAGACTAGGGGGATTACACCTTCAAGCCTCATAGGCCGGCTTGTCGACCGGTTTGACGAGAAAGCGGCCTTGCGTCTGGAACTTGAGAAACTCGAAGAGGACATGTCAAGAGGCGCCTTGCCCAGGCACGATTTCAAGAGAAGAAGGCGGATGATCGAGATTCGCATCTTGGAAATAGACCGTCAAATCAGCCCCTTGAAACAAGAGCTGACAAGTTCCTCACAACGGTACGCAGACCTCGTAAGAAGGATTGAACTAGCAGAGGCAGAACTTCAGGCAGTTAGGAGTAGCATGAGCGACCTGCGCAACCAGTACCGGAGTGGAAGAATCTCGAAAGAATCCTATGAATCGCTGAACTCTGACCTCATTCGACGAAAGGACAAAGCGCAACAATCAGCAGACAGCATAGCGATTGGTCTCCGAGAGGAGACCCGCTGAGCCTTCGCCCCGGTCAGTGCCCCGTTGGAACTCGCGCTCGAAGAATACTCTTCTTGGCTCGATAAAGAGGTCAAGAAATCTCTCCGCCCCGCGGTTGGCAAAGGAGGAAAGCTGCTAGCCGAAACGCGCCGGAACTTGGACGAGGCGCGCCGGTTCTTCGAGGAACTATCAAAGAAGGCGGAGAGGGACATGGCTGCTAAGCGAGACCCGGTATCCTACAGGGCAGCAAGGGTAATCGGCCATTCTGCAAAGGAGGCGGCGGAGACCCTAGGCAGAATTCAACTTCCTGGAGACGTAAATTGGGACTCTCTAAAAGTTGCAAGGGACTCGCTGTCATCGGCAAACCGGGCCCTCCGAGAGTCGAGAAGCCAGGCCGGCAAAGAGCTCCCTGGTCTCTACATTCTGGACATGCGTTCCTACGGAGGGATTGTGGACCGAGTTTCCCGAGACTCGGAAAGGCTCACACACTTTCTCGAGGGGGAAGGAAGCGGTCTGCAAAAAGCGCGGGCCTTAGAAGGCCTCGTATCCGTCATTCAGCAGACCCGGAAGGAAATGGCCGATCATGAAGAAGAGAAGAACACTCTCGCTACCAACTCAAGAGTCCTAGCCGATGAGGTTCACAGGTTAGAGTCGGAACGCAAGACCCTCTCAAACCGGACGCCTCTACAGGAAATTCTGGAAATCGAAAGCCTCCTTCGGAAGGAAAGCATCGAATTTCGAACTGCCACACTTGCTCATCTCCAAAGGCCCCTTCGAAAGCTCCGGGACCTTTCGCAGCGTGGAGAAGTTCAACTGACGATGGAGGAGAGAAGCGCGCTAGGAAAGTACATCGTTTCGCCCTACCGATGCTTTCTATCTAGACAAGCTGGACCCCACATCGTCAGCATCCTCGGCAGCCTTCGCCTGGCCATGCAATCGGGGAAGATGGAGTTCAAATCGAGGAAGGCGGCACGTGTCACAGCTCACCTGGACCAGCTGCTCGGAAGCGGTCGTCTGTCAAAGATGCAGGCCCACGGTCGAGAGTTGCTTGCTAGAAGATGGAAAATTCTTCACAGCCCTGGCAGTAGGCAGCTCTATGATGCGAGGAAGGAACTTTTGAGAAAGCTCGATGAAACAAGGCACACTCGTGAGGAAATCCTTGGGAGAATCGAGACGCTAGAGGAGAAGACGGCCGGTCATAGCAAGAGGCTTGAAGAACTCATTGCGATGGCGGAAGCACGGACCGCGGAGCACTTGGGACGTCAAGTTCGAATTCTTCACTAGGGGAAACCCTGCGCATGAATCATGAAACTTCGCCACCCTTAGCTGTCCTCCATGACTATTCTCTTGATACGAGCGATCAGTGACAGGAACATTCGTTCTGTCAACTTTCCTGTTTGAGTGTTTCTCGGGCTAGGGTGGTAAGAGGCAAAGACCCGGGGAACGTTGTTACCCAGGCTCAATTCGAGTCCATGGCGGAACTTGGGAATTCGCTTCGCTAACTGGGATTGTGCCGTCAACACCTTGAGCGTTGAACGGTAAGCAGTATGGCCGAGACAAAGAACTGCTACAGCATCCCTAAAGATTTCAAGCTCCTCTCCCAGAAACCGGGAACAGTTGGCGATCTCTCGAGTCTCCGGTTTGTTCCCAGGTGGGGCACACTTAACCGCAGCGGTAAGATATGCGCGCTCGACTCTAAGCCCGTCGTTGCGACTGACCGATATTGGCTGACTGGCAAACCCCGCGCGATAGAGTGCTCTAAACAGAAAGTCGCCAGTTCTATCACCGGTGAAAACTCTACCTGTTCGGTTTCCGCCGTGGGGGGCGGGAGCTAGACCTATGATTAGGAGGCGTGCCCTAGTGTCTCCAAATCCAGGAACCGGCTTTCCCCAATACTCCCAGTCGATGTAACGCCTGCTCTTCTCCCTCGCAACACGTTCCCTAAAGTTAACGAGACGAGGACACATCCTGCAGGAAACCACCTCCAGTTCAAGGCCTGCGAGGGCTTCCCCGATACCATGATCGATTTTCATGGAGGAGTCAGGATTCCGCTTTCGTTACACCAGGGAATTACACGAAATAGTGGGTCGAGGACTTCGTGGCGACCGAATCCGACGAGTGACTTAAGGATAAGGATGATCCGCCCTTTATATGAGGTCCTCCGCAGGCATTGGATGCTATGCTTGAGGACCCTAGCTTTCCTGTCAATCACTAGTCCCTGAATGTCCTCATTATCCCGTTTCTGTGAATCAATTCCTTAGTAATCAACCGGAATGCTCTATAGCACACCGATGATAATCAGCGTCCTGAACAACAAAGGCGGAACAGGCAAGACAACGACATCAGTAAACATGGCAGCCTCGGCAGCACTAGACGGGAGGAAAACGTTGCTAATCGACCTAGACCCGCAAGGAAATGCCACTACCGGCTTGGGGTTCGAAAAAGCAACCCTCACCTCAACCGTCTATAACGTACTATCGCAGATGCGACGTGCGAACGAAGTCCTACAGGAAACGGGCGTCGAGAACCTCTGGATTCTCCCCAGTAACCTAGACCTAGCTGGAGCAGAAGTGGAGTTATCCTCGGCACCCGGCAGAGAGTATGTCCTCAGAGAAGCGATCAGTGACATACGAAACCAGTTTGACCTCATTGTCATTGACTGCCCCCCCAATATAGGCCTCCTCACGCTGAACGCACTGGTGACTTCAGATCTCATCTTAATCCCGGTCCAGTGCGAATACTACCCAATGGAAGGACTCCCCACGTTGCTGAAGGTAATGGACCTTGTCAAGTCGCGCCTCAAGGCCACTTTCGACCACCGAATAATCCTGACAATGTTCGATAGACGGACCTCGCTGTCCAGAAGTGTCCAGGAACAAGTACGAGCCAGCTTTGGGTCGCACGTTCTGAAGACGGTTATTCCGAGGTCCATCCGCATGGCCGAGGCCCCTAGCAAGGGACTTCCAGGCATCATTTATAGGCCCAGAAACCCTGCTGCTGAAGAATACCGGACCGCGGCCACGGAGCTACTCCAGCACACGCTTCTAGCTGAAGCCTAGCCTGTTCGCCCTGGGACAGGTAATCTGATACTTAACGGAGAAAACCCCCGACTTGCACGGCCTTCTAGAGATTGATTCCTTGGGGCAGCAGGGTGCGTCTGCTAACTCGAGAGCTTCCTGAAAGACCAGCTCTCAATGTCGGACTCCACCTCCGTAACCCAAGCCAGGGCTACTTCTGCTGGCAGTGACAGGAGAACTCGTCCGACATGCTTACACAGCTGTCTTGTTTCGATCGACCTCTCCCAGTCTCCGCAGTCATGAACCATCGCCTTCGACTTCATGTCCATCGTAAGGTGGTAATCTCGTATGCGCGCCTCAATCCTGTCTCCGCTGGCAGCTATGATGCTGACTTCCTCATCCGGAATTGTGAACGCGCGTGCAAGCCTGGTCTCTCCCATCAGCGAGCTAAGCGTCTCGACAAGCCTGGAACGACGACTGTCCTCAACCATCCATTTGCCAAGCCCCCCAGACGGCTTCTTGGCCTCTTCAAGATGACCACGCGCTCGGTTAAGTGCCTCTTCCTGAACAGGCGTGAGTTTTCCTAGCATCTTGAGAACGCTGAGACAGTTCTCTACTGCGTAGCCGTGAAAGTGGTTGTTGAAATAACCATAGAGAGTCTTGACGTCGCCCTCGACCTCCCTGATCTTGGGAAGCCAGTTCTCTAACTCCTTTTCCGCGTAGTGATAGTTGTACCATGGCCTCTGTCCCTGTCCATGCCATCTCAGGTAGGCAAAGTCCGCGGTAATGTGGACCTCTGGTGGAAGCAGGGGCTCATCGACAATAGTATAGGCGACATTGTACTTCCCAAGGACGTTCCATGTCTCATCTCTGAGCCATGTCTTGTGCCGAAACTCGATGGCGTACTTGTAGCCATGGGGAAGAATCGATAGGAAGTTTTCTAGATGGCCCGGATCATACTTGTAGCTTGGAGGTAGCTGTATCAGGAGACACCCGAGTTTGCCGCTGTTATTGAGAGGCTGCATGAGTTCAGCAAACCTGTCCAGTTCAGCCTCAAGTCCCGGCCCCAGCTCCCTCAGCTTCTCATGGGTAACGGTCTGGGGGATCTTTGCGTTGAAGATGAATTCTTTGGGCGAGTAGCGGTCCCAGCCCAGTACTGTTCCCTGCTGGGGAAACGCGTAGAAGGTGGAGTCGATCTCGGCGGTCCCGAAAACCTTAGTGTAGTGTCTCAGCTTGCTTTCCGATGCTGTGGGGTAGAATACTCCGACCCATTCTTGGTACGACCAGCCTGAGGTTCCGAGTAGCACCTTCCCCGTCTTCGTTCACCTCTAGCCTAAGTAGCCGCCCTTTTCTTGCCAGTTGAATGTTTGGTTATGCTGCGCGTGGGAACGGGGGGCTGGGCCTACTTTCGGGTCCCTGGCACGAGCAGCCTCAGAGCCTACTCATCTGCTTTCGACTTTGTCGAGGTTAACAGCACCTACTACAGCCACCCGAACCCTCGAACAGTCTCTCTGTGGAGAAGAACCGTTCCGCCAGATTTCGACTTCTCAGTTAGGTGTCACAGAAGCATTGTCGACGCTCTCACCTCCAAACGCGGAGGGCGAGTAGGCGACGTCGTCAGGAGGATGGAGAGAACATGCAAGATTCTACGCGCAAGTGTCCTGACTGTTTTGTTACCCACGGACCGAGCGGCCCCATCACAGCAAGCCAAGGGCCTGAGAGAGCTTTTGTCGACCTTCGGAGCAAATGGGACGAGAATGGCGGTTGAATTTCGCGGCGGACCCCCCAGCGACGATGCCCTCGAAACGATGAAGGAGGGAGAAGCGATCCATTCCGTTGACATCTCTCGGGAAGAGCCGAAGTACGAGTCCGATATTCTATACTCTCGATTATTCGGTAAGGGCCAGCAGAACATCTACGAGTTCGATGATGAAGAACTTCAAAGCATAGCACTCAGGGCCTCAGCTCCCAAGTTCGAGAAGAGCATTCTGGCGTTTCACGGAGTTAGAATGTACCGGGACGGGGCTCGTCTCAAGGCTTTCCTCCGAACCGGTGACTTCCCCATGGTAACTGGACAGGCGGGGCTAGACTCGCTCCGATCAGTCCTGGCCGAAGACACAAAGTTTCCAACATCGAAGGCCGAACTAGTCTCGCTCCAAGGATGGAAGCTGTTTGATGCTTCCCCCCGTCAGCGAGTAAGAGCAGCGGGACCCCTCAGTAGGCTTCCTGAGGGAACCTACAGGAGCCTTGACAGCGTCATCTCGAACCTACGAAATCTACCTTTGGTTGACGAACCTGCCCAAAGCCCCTCTTGCTAGCGAACGCGTTTACTCCGGTTTCAGAATCTGAACAGGGCAGGTTGCGAGTTGTTTGAACCTCTCGGCATCCCCCTCTGAACCGACTATGGTCCCATAATGCATAGGAATCGCTAGTTTCGGGTTAATCATCTCAACGGCCTTTGCGGCCTCTTCCGGTGTCATCACATAGGTGCCGCTCACAGGTAAGAGTGCTATGTCTGTTCTGAGCCGGCTCATTTCCGGAATGACATCAGTATCCCCTGCGTGGTATATTCGAACTCCTTTGAGGGTGACGATGTAGCCCACTTTTCCGTCCTCTTTGGGATGGAATACTTTGCCCGGCACACGGTACTTGTTCAAGTTGTACGCAGGGACTGCTTCAACAGCCACATCGCCCAAGTCGATTCTGTCGCCCGGACGAACGAGCTTGACCTCGCCAAGTTTCAGCTTGGAAAGCTCGCTCTCGCAGGACGAGATAGAAACCGCAACTGTCTTGTCCGTAGCCACTTTCCTGATGTCTTCAGGAGAGAGGTGGTCAAAGTGCTCATGGGTGATGAGGAGTACCTCGGCCTTCTCAACCACTGGTTGAAGCTTGAAGGGGTCGATGACCAGCGTTTTTCCGTTCTTGAGCCTGAAGGAATCGTGCCCCAGCCAGGAGATCTTGACCCCCTGATACTCGAACAAAATCAGCGTCTTCGCTCAGTCCTCTTTCCCGGATAGTTAAGCCTTCAACAACGTTGAAACGACTAACCCTCACCATTCCAAGAATACCCATAAATTGCCCGGACAGCACCTTTTTGGGCAGTCCAAATGCTCTACGACATTATCATCATCGGGTCAGGCTCTGCGGGATACACCGCCGCAGTGTATGCTCGAAGAGCTGGAAGGAAAACCCTCCTTGTCGCCGGGTCCATATCTGGCGGGCAGTTGATGCTGACATCAGACGTGGAGAACTTCCCCGGGTTTCCTGACGCGGTTCTAGGACCCGAGCTGATGGAAAGACTGCGAAAGCAGGCTGAGAAGTTTGAGCCAGATGTTCTCTACGACGATGCCTCAAAAGTAGACTTCAGTGCGCGTCCCTTTGAGGTTTCTGTAGGCGGCAAGAACCACCGGGGGAAGACAATCATCATAGCCACTGGTGCTTCCGCGAAATGGCTCTCAATCCCGTCGGAGAGGAAGTTCTTGGGCAAGGGCGTATCAAGCTGCGCAACCTGCGACGGTTACTTCTTCAGAGACAAGGAGGTACTGGTCGTTGG
>Ga0209521_10001467_pt1 | contig 19293 bp, 19 predicted proteins | sample Rifsed19ft4_FD_184016 | JGI IMG/M metagenome (GOLD analysis project Ga0209521, IMG submission 184016) | Soil microbial communities from Rifle, Colorado, USA - sediment 19ft 4 (version 2) | ecosystem: Environmental > Terrestrial > Deep subsurface > Rock core/Sediment | place: Rifle, Colorado...
ACGGTTAGGGCTGTCAGATTATGAATATCTTGGTCGCCCATTTAGCGATTTTCATTCACCTGATGAAATAGAATGGTTTATTGAAAAAGCTAAGATTGTATTGAATACAGGTAATTCGGTTATTCATGAACATAAGAATTTAAGAGATGGTCGATATTTTCTTCTCACGTTAAGTCCCGTTAAAAAAGAGGAAAAGATAATTGCAGTAACAGTTGTCTCTAAAGACATCACCGAGTATAAAGAGATGGAAGAGGCTTTACGTGCTTTGTCACTCACTGATGAACTTACAGGTCTTTACAACCGGAGGGGATTTTTTACTTTAACTGATCAATTTTTAAAGCTTGCCAGACGTCAAAAGGAAGGAATATTCATGCTTTATGCTGATATAGATAATCTCAAAGAAATTAACGATACATTTGGTCACAAAGAGGGCGACATAGCGTTAATTGAAACTGCCGATATCCTCAAAAAGAATTATCGAGAGTCAGATATCATTGCCCGCATTGGCGGTGATGAGTTTGTTATTATTCCAATTGGAACTACAGGGGATAACATCGATATAATTACTTCTCGTTTTGAAAAAAGCATTGAGATTTATAACTCAAAAAGCAAGCGTGAATACAACCTCTCATTAAGTTATGGCTTAGCCTATTATGACCCAGAAAATCCTTGCTCTATTGATGAATTGTTGACTCAAGCCGATAAAGCGATGTACGAGCATAAAAGATACAAGAAGAACTCATAGTGCAAGTAAACTATTTTGCTTGACATACAAAAATCTTTGTTGTAATTTTTGTCAATAGAATAGGAAAGGAAACGAAAGGCTTTTTAAGCAGAAGATTGCCGAGTTGCTGAAGGATAACCCTTTGGTAAGACACGTCATTTTTCCCCGAGGTAAAAGGAGGCGTGAAGGAATGTATGAATAATGATAATTTATACGAAGAAACCGTCAAAGTAGCGTCTGAACTTTATGAGAGGAGTGGTCGAGTAGAAGGCCGTGACCTTGACAATTGGCTTGAGGCAGAGAAAATTGTGAGGGCACGATACGCTACAGAGGGTAGAAATAGCGGTGAAGCGATTGATTCCAATAATTCCCTTGACTCCTCTTACTCAAAAATCATCAATATCAGTATTAGTGGAGTTGATAAAGAAACAACAAAGATGCTTGAAAAAGAAAGTTGTATCAAACAACTTTTATTGCTTAGAGAAAATGAAAAAATATGCTTTATATCCCTTGATTTACTTGAGACAGAGTTAAAAATGATTGAGGAGGAGGTGCAGAAAGCCTATGAAAAGATGATCCCGAAAGAGGAAAGTCTTTCCGAAACTGAAAAGGAACTAATTCTATTAAATGCACAGAAAAATAAATTTGATTATCGAAAAAAAATTGCCGCATCTCTTTCCCTATTTTCTTTTTTAATCTTTATTGGAATGTTCACATGGTATTTCAAGCCTATAGCCTTTTTGTTTGGTTTTTTATTCTTGGGGTTAGCAGTCTATACTTCTTTCAATGTTTTAAAAAGTTTTAAATTTAAACGTTTTGTTTATAGGAAAAACCAAGAATATGCAGAATTAATGAAAGATTTGGAAAAATTATGGAAGGCAGAACTATTTTGTAAAAATAAACATAATCAAAAGGTCGACATGATAGAAAAGCAACGAAAAGAACTTGAGGATATTGCTGTAAAAATATCAGAAGTCAAAAATAGTATTGTAGCGTTAGAAGAAAAAGAAAAGATTAATTATGAGATTTTAGAACAGGAAGTTGACAATATGTCCTTCGAAGAAAAGCGTAAATATGAGAGGATACCTTTTGTTAAACCTATAAAATATTCACTACAAGACATGCATATGGAAAATTTAACGTTAATCCCCGGCAACGGCGCTTCTGTTGATATAAGTGAGGGAGGGCTGGGAATGATAACGGACCATAATCTCAAGAAAGGAGACATTTTATTCTTTGAAGAAGAAATAAAGGAGGAAGAAATAAAGATAAATAAAATTGCACCAATAGCCGCTATTGTGAGATGGGCAAAAGAAATTGAGCAAAATAAATACCGGGCAGGATTGGTGTTTCGCACGGTCTGATCATAGTGGATTTTATAAAGAAAGGTATGGAGCAAAAGTGCTTGCTTCTGTGGGAAATTCGCAAAAGTTTATTGCCTTGTAATTGTGCAAGCAGGGTTAAGAAATAAATAGAAAGCTCTCTTGCACTGGCAGTCAGGTCAAGTCATAGCAACTACGTTTGTTAGAACCCCTCTACAATAAAAATCTTTACCTGCAGGAGCGTTTATCTCTTCAGATTTACAAGCTCCTGTAACAGTTCATCCGTTGTTGTTATAATTCTTGAATTGGCCTGAAATCCTCTCTGCGCAGAAATCATTTTCACAAATTCCTCAGCAAGGTCGACGTTGCTGAGTTCGAGGCTGTTTGAAAGAACCCTACCCAGACCACTGGTGTCAGCCATCCCGATAATTGGTTGACCAGAGTCAAAGGATTCTGAATAAAGGTTTCTTCCTAACTTTGCAAGTCTGTCTGGCGCGATAAACTTTGCCAGCGCTACCTGCCCTATCGACCTTGTCTGGCCATTCGTGAAGATTCCGGTAATTGTCCCGTTTTCAGAGATCATCATGTTGTCTAAACTTCCTGCCGGATAGCCATCCTGGCTTAAATGCATAACACCAAAATTCGAGGCAAACTGTGTTGTTCCATCAAGCCCATCACCTAACTCTGCGGTGCCGGTTCCATAGTCAAATGATATATCCTGTGGTGAGGTTACCGACGCACCAAAGTCCAAGCTTATTGCAGTTCCGCTGTTATCGTCAATGAGGGCTCCATTTGTATCGAATGTGAGTGCTTGAGTTCCTGCTTCAACAAGCAATGATGGATCTGCAGGATCAGAGTGTACGTAGTGAGCGGTCCACGCATTATCTGCTGTCTTTACAAAATATATGGTGACCTGATGAGCACCTCCCTGGGAATCGTATACCGTTACCGTGTTTGAGAAATTGTAATTGAGTGGATCGTTATCAGTGCCATCCCCATTGCCATCCAGTGTGAAGGCAGCGGTTTGAATCGCTGCAGTTGCATCTAAGTTGAGGGCTATTGATGCTGTGGTTGTTGCGCGTGCCAAACTCTGCCTGACAGCTATCTGTAAATCTCCAAGGGTTCCGGTTATGGTGCCGGAAGTATCGGCAAGGTAGCCCTGGAGAATCAATCCATCAGGATTGACAATATAACCATCTTTGTCAACGGAGAACTGACCTGCTCTGGTGTAATACCCTGCACCAGCATCATTTACCATGAAGAAACTATCCCCGTCAATAGAGAGGTCGAGCCCATTTGTCGTAGTCTCAAATGAGCCCTGGGTAAAGAGCGGAGAAATGTCGCTAATGAGGACGCCGCGGCCGACCTGCAACGAACCAACAACACCTGCCAGAACATCACCAAAAGCCACCCTGCTTGCCTTAAAGCCCGCTGTGTTCATATTAGCAACATTGTCTCCGATAACGGATAACCATGTGCCATTTGCATTCATGCCTGTTATTGCGGTATAAAGTGAAGTTAACATTTTACACTCCTCCTTTTATTTCTTTTATTTCACTAAGTTGGGTTCGGTATGTTCCATCAATGACAAGGTATGTTACATTGTTTTCAAAGGTAATCCCTGTTACAGTCCCGTATACTGTTGTCATCACCTCCACAGGAGTCCCTGATGCATCGAATGCCTCAACAGCAAACGAATACTGACCCTCCGGGAGAGGGGTACCATTTTTATCATTTCCGTCCCATACATAACTCTTTTCGCCTGTAGTCTGCTGGCCCAGTTCAACTTCCTTTACCAGTGCTCCACCAGCATCATAGATTGATATCTTCACCTTTGATGCATCTTCCTGGAGTGTATAACTTATTTCAGCATTCTCCTTGAGGTTAAGTTCATTACCGGAAATCTTGACCTTTTTCCCGATGAGATTACTGATCATCGTATTCTGAAGGGAGTTCTGATATAGGAGCAAATCATTTATCTTAGTATTCATATTCTGCAATTGTTCGAGAGAACTAAACTGTGCCAGTTGTGCTGTAAACTCCGTATTGTTCATGGGATTCAACGGATTTTGATAGCGTAGCTGCATGGTAAAGAGTTTTAAGAAATCATCCTTGCTCAGGATTTTTTGCGGAGATACCTGCTGAGATGAATTATACTGATTTTCAACTTCAGCTATTACCATATTTCCTCCTTTTCATTCAAACAAAGATACTAATTAAATATTGTCGAGGGACAGAGGATGGAAGCTGTAGAGAGTTTAAACCCCGAAGTCCCTGGGGGTCTTCTTTTTCACCGTCATCATGCAGTGCACTTCGGTTATTGTGGAGGGAGACAGAGAAACTCCCAACCTGCAAACCCTCATTGATTAGTACCCTCATGATATTATTAAGATTCCTCTCTATCATCTCTTTCCCGATAGTCTCTGATGTATTGATTTGTCCGTTTATCACACCTCTGTCAAGGACCAGCTCAATATCGATTTTCCCTAACCCGTCAGGCTCAAGAGAAACCTCTATAGATGCATCCCCCTTCTTCGCTTCAACTGCAGTGTAATCCTGTTTATCAATAATGGTCACATGCTCTTCTGGAATCTGTTGTTCTGGATGAGTATCATGGCTATTCGTGTTCTCTATTGAGAAGAATACATTTTCGTGTCCTGCAGTATTTTTGTCCGAGGGAGGTATGTAACCCTGTTCTCTGTAGATTGGCTTTTCACCCACGGCAGAGTCTTCAACACGAAGGGAGAGCCCTTCAGCGGGAAGCTGCCTGATTGTCATACTGTCTAAGACGGAGTGAATCTCCTTAACGGGAGATGGAGTTATGCATTGAGGATATGGTACACGGTTATATACTGCGGGGGTTTTATCAGTCTGTTCCTCCCCTGCAATTGCATAGCGGGCCGCATAAATTTTTATTGCCTGGATATCCTTCACAGAAGAATGATGGTTCTGTGCAAAGAAGACTCTGCCCTTTATTGTAGTGGAAAACGGTTCACGTGGTATATCTGCTTCACCTAAAAGAAAAGATCCCTTATCTGTACATGCATTGAGTGTAGTTTCACTTTCCGGAACCTCTCTCGAATTGTTTCCTGTTTCTTTGGAATGTGTCATTAGAGCTGTATCCAATGCACTTCGAACCTCATTTTCCTGCTCTCCGCTGCCCGGCATAAAAGGAACTGTGGATTCCCTGAGTGACTGAGAATATCTCAGGACAGCGAAGTTGCCAGCATTTGCACTGGAATCTTCCATTTTATAAGGAGCACCATTGTGTGCGGTATTCAGCGTGTCGGGAGATTGTTTAATGTGATCTCCTAACCCCATGAGCATCTGTCCTGACAGAGATACTAATTCGTAAATCTTCTGAAAGGCCGGTAAGATACTTCCCTTCTGGTTGAGTACACTATCTTCCTCTGGTTTAACCTCTTTATCTGCATCGGCTTTGTTAGTCTGTGAAGAGGATAAAAGGTCAGACAGGACATTGTTGAAGATGATACCATTTAACTCAGTATCCTCAGTGTTCGTGCATTGAGGTATCAACTCTGCTGCACAGTCTACAGATGCATTCTCAACCGTGAATAGAAGATTCATCAAAAGGGTATTATCAAGAGATATGCCATAGCCCAAAGGAAAGCTATATTAAATATGAGCATACCATGATTTGTCATACAGTATCAGAGGTTATCATGACTGTTTGTTAGAATTTCCCGGAAATGATTGCTCAGGTATTGGCTATCATATGGCAAGAAAAGTATGAAAAAATTTCATTCGGGAGGAAAATTTTTCTCGAACTTTGTCATACTTTCTGTGAGCGCCGCAGCCTTTTTGGGTTCAATATAAGCCATCACACTGCCAGCTTTTTTGGGTTTCATCCTGGTAAAGATTTTTACTGCAACTATCTCTGGCAGTGCAGAGAGCTGTGCAGCAGCCTCTTCCGGAGGCATGAATTCATAAGTCTTTACAACACGATCGAGTTTATCGTCATGGACTTGTTCCAGCTTCTTCAGGACACCTTCAATCTGGGTTAAGAGTTTTGAATATTTCTCCATGCGGTCATCCAAGTCTTTCCGGATAGCCTTAAGCCTTTCCTCTTCTTTAGAAAGGGCATCTTCTCTTTCCTTTAATTCTCTTTGCTTCTTCTCAATGAACTGGAGCGTATCATCCTGTGGAAACACAGAGGGAGAAAATATGCAATAGTTTAATGTGAGCATAAAACAGAACAGGCATATGAGATGTTTTGACTTCAATCTATTCAGGTTGTACTCTCTGTTTTTTGGTATGTGATCGACCATTGTTTTTTCATCTCCTTGATCTACGTGAAAGGAACTGGAAATCTGCCTCTTTTTGGTCGACCTTTATTTTTTTTCTGGTTTCTTCATTCGTAATCTTCTCATAGAGTATTTCAAAGAGTCTCTTTTCTTTATGGGCATTCACCAGTGTTTCCTGTTTTAGTTCAACTTCTGCAAGTCGCAGGGTGACAGTCTGTTTCTGTTCCTCGATCTGTCTGTTCAGGTAAGAAAAGTAGTTATAAAACAAGTCAAGATCCTGAGCATTTATCAAGCCCTCTTTCTGTCTTCTGTTAAATTCAGAAACTGTCAACTCGAATGTCTTGAGTGTAGAGTCTAATTTTGCATGCTCAAACTCTAATTCATCCCTGCTCTTCTGAACAGAGATCTCAATTTGCTCTTTTGCGTATCCTTTGAGTTCTAATGCCTTCTTTATTTTCCGTTTTTTCATCTTAAATCCAGGTTCTCTGCGAATATGAGGTACAGGTCCTGCATACTATCAGATATATCGTGTCTTTCAGAAATGTCCTGTCTCAGGTATCTCTTCAGTCTTTCCATCATCTTCAATGCATGATCTACCTTCGGATTTGCCCCTTCCTTGTACGCACCAAGATTAATGAGATCCTCAAACTTCTTGTATGTGGCAAGAATTTCAATGAATTTCGATGCATATTCTTGATGTCGTGCATCTGTGATGTCCGTCATAACCCTGCTTATACTTTGCAACACGTCGATTGAGGGATAGTGATTTTCTATTGCCAGTTCTCTCGACAGGACGATATGACCGTCGAGTACAGCGCGTGCTGCATCAGCAACAGGTTCTGACAGGTCGTCTCCTTCCACGAGGACGGTATATATGCCTGTTATGCTCCCGCTTTTTTCGCAAGTTCCAACGCGCTCAAGGAGCTTTGGCAAGAGTGCAAAAACCGATGGAGTGTAACCTTTCGATGTAGGTGGCTCTCCAACAGCGAGCCCGATTTCACGCTGTGCCTGGGCAACGCGGGTGAGAGAATCCATCAGGAGAAGCACATTTTCTCCTCTATCTCTGAAATACTCTGCTACGGCAGTTGCTGCCATAGCGCCCCTTACCTTTGCAAGAGGCGGCTGTTCTGACGTTGAAACAATTACCACGGATTTTTTTATTCCATCTTCTCCGAGATCTTTCTCAATAAATTCCCTTACCTCTCTTCCCCTTTCACCAATCAGGGCAATAACATTGATCGAAGCCTCTGAATATCTCGCTATCATTCCGAGCAGCACGCTCTTACCAACACCCGAACCAGACATGATACCTATCCTTTGTCCTTTGCCGCATGTCAGAAGGCCATTGATTGACCTTATGCCAAGATCAATTGGTTCTGAGATCCTCTGTCTTTTTAAAGGATTTGGACTCAAAGCGAATAAGGGATAATCAATGCCTCTGACAGGACCCTTTCCATCCAGAGGTTCACCCCTGTCATTTATTACCCTTCCCTTGAGAGTGTGAGAAACCTTTATTGAGACTTTCTTTCTTACCGATAAAACCTTGGTGCCTAACTTGATACCTGCAAGGTCACCAACGGCCATGAGCAATACCTTGCCATCTCTGAATCCAACTACCTCAGCGTCCATGGAGAAGTCGTTATTCGAGAAAATTTTACATGATTCTCCTATGCTTGCCTTTATGCCTGTTGCTTTGATAATTATTCCCGTTATTTCCACAACCTTCCCATAAACTTTCAAGGTTTCTGCTTTTGAGACAGCCTCTTTGTAAGGTGATAGGTCAATCTGCGACAAGCTTGTATCCGATCTCTCTGATGAGATTTTTCAACTGCTCATCAACATCAGTTACAATCTCTTCTGCCGGGCCTATCACTACTGATCCGTATTGAGAGAGAGAGGGATCAACATCGAATACCAGATCTGGGTGGACGTTAAGGAGATCTGGTTTATGCATCATAAAAAGATCGTAAAGGTAGGGGTTTATCTTGATTGAGATTTGACCGGTTCTGCTGAGCCTTGTTAAAGCCTCCTTTGTCATCTCTACCATCTCCTCAGGTCTTGCTGTCAGCTCACTGAGAATAATCTTTCTTGCTATGCTAACGGCAAGTTCCAGGATCTGCGGCTCGAGTTCCTTGATTAACTTCTCTTTCAGAGAAAGGAGTTCTCTGAGTATTGCATCAAATTTTTCCAGTAAAACGAGTGCCTTTTGTTCCCCCATAGAGAATCCTGCTTTCTCACCAGCTTCAAATCCTTTTTCATATGCTTCTCTCTCTATTATCTCTGCAGTCTGATTCAATGAGATATTCTCCTCATTTGAGAGGTGTTGCGCCTTTCCTTGCAGATGGGGCATTTCAAAGGGAATTATATCCCTACTCGTTTCCGGATTATTAGACAACGAACTCTTCACCGCCTTTCCCGGCGAGGATGATCTTTCCTTCTGCCTCTAACTTCCGTGCAATGTTCACGATAGCCTGCTGGGCTTTTTCCACATCAGATACTCTAACAGGTCCTTTCGTCTGCATTTCCTCTTTCAGTATTTGTGCTGCTCTATGAGACATATTCTTGAATATCTTCTCTCTCATGGCTTCAGAGGTTGTCTTGAGGGCAATGGCAAGATCGTCTGTACTTATTTCTTTCATAATCGTTTGAATCCCTCTGTCATCGACCTTCACGAGGTCGTCAAAGACAAACATGATTTTCCTGATCGACTCTGCAAGGGGGCTATTCTGTTCATTAATCTGATCGAAAATCACCTGCTCGCTGGTTCTGCTGCACTGGTTCAGGATCTCGGCGATGGTTTTGATGCCCCCGATCCTTTTTTCCTTTCCCTTCCCGATGTCGAGATGACCTTTGAGCACTTCATTTATTTCTTCGATTGCGCTTTCGGGTATTTTCTCGGTCGTCGCAATTCTCATAGCAACATCAACTATCAAGTTTTCAGGCAATGAAGTGAGGACTTTCGAAGCCTGAGCGGGTTCCAGGAGACAAATGATGAGGGCGATTGTCTGGGGATGTTCTCCCATGAGAAAGTTTGCTAAGGTTTTCGGGTCAACCCATTTAAGTGCATCCAGAAGACTTTCATCTGCTGCCATTTGCAGTACCTTTGTCGCTCCTTCTTCACCAAGTCTTTTGGAGAGAATCTTTTTTACTAATTCTTCACCTTCAATATGGATATCCCCCTTTGATATCATCTCATGAGCTTCTCTCAGTACTTCATGAATGGTAGACCTTTTGATTTTCCTCAACTTCGTCATGTGCATAGAAATTTTTCCTATCTCTTTAACATCAAGGTATTTGAGAATCTCAGCAGCAACATCCTCTCCCATAGAGCTGAGAAATATAGCTGCTTTTTGGTACCCGTTTAACTGCATGCTATCTCTCTTCTATCCAGCCTTTTATAAGATTCGTAGCCTCTTTTGGATTTTTCTTTGTCCATTCAATGAGATTATCTATATTCGGTTTTCCAGCGATCTCCATTGTTTTTTCTCCCTCGGTTACTGTCTTTGTCAATGACAGCTCAGTGCGCTGAACAAGAGGTGAGCCTGTGAGGGCCTTCATTAAAGGTTTCACAACAAAGAAAAATACCAATAGAAGCGCTAAAATTGGGACCAGATATTTTGCCAAGCTCATTGCAAAAGGTATAATTTCTCTGCGTGGTTCAGAGAAGTCCTCCTGTAGAGTTGTCTCAAAAGGCATATTCACCACCCGAATCTCATCACCCCTGTCTGCTTTGTAGCCAACCGCCTTCTTCACCATATCCTCAAACTGTGACATCTCTTCTGCGGTTCGGGGAGCATACTTCTTTTCCTGTGAGCCTTTCTGGGCAGTGTATGTCCCATCTACCAGAACAACTGCTGACTGTCTTTTTATGTCACCTGTGGAGCTTATGATGTGGCTCGTCAGTTTACTTATTTCATAATTAAGTGTTTCGCTCTTTTTTTCTGATTGACCCTGGAATGAGGCAGTTGGTGTTTCAGGTTTTTTCGGCAAATTAGATGAAACACCGGGTACTCCTCCTCTATTCCCATTCACGGACTTTTCCATCGTTTTCTGTTCACTCCTTGCAACCTGACTGTCAGGGTCAAACTTCTCTTCAGTTTTTTCAATCCTTGTGAAATCTATCTCTGCGGAAACCTTTGACTTTACTTTATCTTTGCCAACAACGGGTTCTAAAATACTTACAATCCTGTTTTCGAGATCCTTTTCGATAACCCGTTGATATTCCCTTTGTCCAGTCGTCTCCCCGATGGATTCCTCTACTGCAGATGTAAGCATCTCTCCTCTACTATCGATGATTGCAACATCTTTAGGGTTAAGACTCTCGACACTGCTGGAAACAAGATGCACTATTCCTTGAACTTGACCATGAGAAAGGGTTCTCCCTTGTTTTAATTTTACAAGTACAGATGCTTTTGGTTTTTGTTCTTCCTCGATAAACAGGGATTTCTCTGGTACTGCAAGATGGACCCTGCACTGTTCAACTTCTGAAAGTGACCTGATCGTCCTTGCCAGCTCTCCCTGGAGAGCCCTCCTGTAATTCAATTTCTGTACAAAATCTGTCATGGTAAAGTTCGTTTTATCAAAAAGCTCAAAACCGATACCACCGCCTTGCGGCAGCCCTTGTCCTGCGAGCTGAAGTCTGACATCATAAACCTTATCAGAAGGTACCATTACTGCCCCTGCTGATAATTTATAGGGGATTTTTTGCTCACGTAATTTCTCTATGATTAGCCCTGTGTCCTCTTCGCTTAGATTGGAATAGAGGATCTGGTAATCAATCTTCTGGATCCAGACAAAAAAAAGGATCAGAGAGGTTATTACCAGAGCAAATATGGTAAGAAAAAGTGTTTTTTTCCTTGCAGGAATTGCTTTTATCTGTTCTATTAGTACAGCAATGTCTGCCATTATATTTGCATCCTCATGACCTCATCGTATGCACTCAACAGCCTATTTCTCAGTTCTACCATCAGTTGAAAAGACATGTCTGCTTTTTCCATTGCAATAACAGCATGTGATATATCTCCTCCTGATGCGAGTTCTTTCACAGCCCTCTCTGCCTCATCCTGTATCTGAGTAATCTTGCCTATAGCCTCATGCATAATCTTCTCAAACCCCTTTCCCGCGGGTTTCTTGCCCCCAGACATCTGTGAAAGCTCATGGGGCCATTCTGTCCCTGTTATTTTCATGTCTCCCATCAGGTCCTCCCTAATTCAAGTGTTTTCATAACCATCAATTTAGAAGTGTTAAAAGCAGAAACAGACGCCTCATATGCCCTGAATGCCATCATCATGTTCACCATCTCCTCAATGGCATTGATGTTCGGCATAAACACAAACCCCTCCTTGTTGGCATCTGGATGTGCGGGGTCATAAATGGTTGTAAACGGCGAATTGTCTGAAACAACATCAATAACCTTAACACCATCAAGGTTATACGGGTTCGATTCAACAGTCATGGAAGTAAACAGCACGTCCTTCCTTCTGTACGGTCCGCCCTCCTCAGTCCTCGTGGAATGGACGTTAGCCATATTTGATGCTATGACATTCATCCTGTGTCTCTGAGCTTCAAGTGCTGATGCACTTACACTGAAAACTGAAAAGGAATTCATGCTTGCCTCCTTAATGCATTTTTAAACATTCTAAACTTTGTTGAAAGCATATGGAGAGCCGCCTGAAAGAGTAGCGAATTTTCAGTCATCTTTGCGACCTCCATATCGAGTGTTACATTATTCCTATCGGCCCACTGCTGATTTGGTTCTGTTTCCACATCGTATGATAAAGAGAGATCCGTATTCTTTATATGCTGTATGCATGTTGTCTTCAGTTCGATAAGTTCATTGTTGAGCAGCTGGTCAAATTTTAAGTCTTTGGCTCTATAATCTGGCGTGTCGACATTAGCAATATTCGAGGTGATGACACCATGGCGTAGATTCACAAAATGAATCAGTCGCTCTAATATATTGAATCCATCACCCATGTGAACCTCTTTTAAACAATTACCGTGCCAGTGTAAGAATTCATTGCCTGAGACTTTTCTTTTTCTTTCAGTGCTCTTGCATGATGGCTCTGACCATCCATAAAACGTTTTACATGATATCCGTCATATATCAGTGTGCGGAATATCACTTTTTCATATTTCGGGAAATTTTTTCCCATATGCGTTCAATTTATTACGTATTGTCCTGACGCTGACACCGAGGATTTTTGCAGCCTGCGTTTTGTTGCCATTTGCATCCTTTAACGTCTGTAATATGAGTTCTTTTTCCATATCCCTCAGATTCCCATTCGCACCGGAATTATCAATAATGTCTTCCAATAAAAGGTTATCCACGCTTATGAAATCACCTTTACAGAGGAAGACTGCCCTTTGTATGATATTTTCAAGCTCCCGCACATTTCCACGCCATTGCCTCTTATTAAGAAAATCCAGGGATTCTTCACTGAGGCCTTTAATTGTCTTCCCTGAACAGGCTGAGAATTTCCCCACAAAATGCATTGCAAGCACTGGTATATCTTCTGGTCTTTCCCTCAGGGGCGGTACTTTAACGGGAAATACATTGAGCCGGTAGTAAAGGTCTTCTCTGAAACGGCCTTCTTTGCATTCTCTGGTTAAGTCCTTATTAGTTGTTGCTATTACCCTGACATCGACAGATATGGGTTCTTTTCCTCCGACCCTGTCTATTTCTTTTTCCTGCAAAACCCTGAGAAGTTTTGACTGGAGCATCATTGACATTTCACCGATCTCATCAAGCAGCATTGTCCCTCCCTGGGCAAGTTCAAATTTTCCGATTTTTTTCTCTGTAGCACCGGTGAATGCTCCCTTTTCATGTCCGAAGAGTTCTGATTCAAGGAGATTGTCTGGAATTGCAGCGCAGTTTACAGCAACTAATGGCTTATTTTTCCTTTTACTCAGTCCATGTATTAGCCTTGCAAGAAGCTCTTTTCCAGTTCCGCTTTCACCATGTATAAGCACGGTGATATCGCTGGCAGCAAGATTTTCTGCGGTACTCACTATCGCTCGCATCCTGCGATTCCGGATAATGATTTCTTTGTCATGTCTAATCTTAACTACAATTGAATCGACTGCTTTCTTAAGAACCTCAAAGGAGAAAGGCTTCATGAGGTAATCGGTCGCGCCCTCTTTCATTGTCTCAACAGCGTTTTCAATTGTTCCAAATCCCGTAATAACAAGGACAGGAAGATTGCCGACCGACCGTCTCACTTCCTTTAAAAATGTGAGTCCATCCATCCTTGGCATCTTCATATCAGTCACAATTAAAGAAAAAGTGTGGTGCTGTAATTGTTCGATGGCATCTATGCCGCTCTCGCATAGCACTACTCTGTGACCAAGTTTCTGGAGGGCCTCCCTGAGGGCTATCCTCATCTGGGGTGAATCATCGACGACAAGAATGGGTTTTACATCTGATTCCATATTTCTCCCTTTTTCAAAAAAGTGAGGCTGAATGTGCTGCCCTTTCCTTTCTCACTCTCAACGGTTATAAAACCGTTATGGGCTTGCATTATTTTTGATGCTATTGTAAGACCCAGCCCGGTTCCTGAATCTTTTGTGCTGAAGAAAGGATTAAAAATTTTCTCCAAATCATCACTCGCTATGCCTTCCCCGTTATCTCTCACCTCTGCCACAAATAATTTACCATTGTTCTTTATGCAGATATCAAGCTCGCCACTATCTGGCATGGATTGAATAGCATTGATACCTATGTTTATGAAAACTTGTCTCAGAAGTGCTGCATCACCAAAAATCTCGGCCTCAGGGAGAGATTTCCTTATTCTAATATCACGGGACTTCATGAAAGGGGTTAAAAAAGTGAGGGAGTCTTCCACAACTTTGTCAAGCAACATAGTCTTCATTGTCAGTTTGTGGGGTTTGGCGAAAAGAAGCATATTCGTCAGGATAGTATTGAGACTATGGATTCCTGAAGAAACTCCTCGTGCAAGTTCCTTCTGAGGACCCTCATCGAGTTCATTTTCAAGCATGCTTGAGAATAATTCCATGCTGCAGAGAGGATTTCTTATTTCATGGACTATTTTTGCAGCCATCTCTCCCATCGCGATCAGTCTCTGATTTCTCTCATGCTGAATCTCTAATTCCCTGAGTTTCGTGATATCTCTGATCAATATCACTGTTCCTTTTAGAATATTTTGTGAGTCGACGATAGGAGAAGAGGAAAAAATAACATTATATTTTCTGCCTTTTACAGAGAGTATGCTCTCGGTGTTCTCCTCTGTTATTGAAAAATCAAGATCTGCAAATGCCTTGCCGGTGACATCCGCAATGGAAATACCGAAAAGCCTCTCAGCAGACTTATTCATCATCGTTACCTTTGCATCAGGAGACAGAACAATAATCACCTCTTCAAGGTTATACAGGATCGCATTCAGATAGTCCTTATTCCTCTCTGCTTCTGCAAGTGCTGACTGGAGTTCCTGGTTTTTCTTTTCCAGTTCGGTCGACAGGTACCTTACCTTTTCCTGTAAAAGCGCATAGTAGGTCTCAAGACTTTTTGAGGCCATTGTAAAGTTTTGAAAAGCCTCATTGAGAAGTTCTACTGACATCAGAATATCCAGCCCATCTTTTCTGATATATTTGCTTCTCTCAATAAAAGCATCGAGAACCGACTGAGGGGATCACTTCCTTGTTGAATATTTTTGAGTGCATTCACGGAGCTTTCTCCTGGTGATAGCACGGAGATTCTGTATAGAGCCCATCTCAGATCATCGGTTGCTATCTCCACCCCCTTCTGTTGAAGAGAAATAACTGTTTGATAATATTTGAGGGAGTCTGATTTCTTTCCCATCTCATAGTATCTGTCTGCTAATGTCGTGTATGCCAGCGGAGGTCCGCCTGATTTGTTTAATGTCTTCTCCAGATATCGTAAGATCTTCTGGTCATCCTTTACTGATGCTAAGATACCTGTAAGCAGGCTGAGATCACTCTGCTGAATGTCTTTAATGTTGAAAATCGTTTGAGTAGCTTTTTGATAATCTGCATTACCGAGATATGTTTTCGCCTTGATGCGGAGAGTAACATCGTTGTCTGCCCTTGATTTAATCTTCTGGAGGTACTTCATGACACTTGTTGTATCTCCAAGATCAGCATAAAAATCCGCGATCAAGAGATTGCTCTCAGACTTCTCCTCCTCAGAACCATACTGAGACAACCAGGTACAAATTTCGAGATACGGTTTACCAGAGAACCTGAGACCCTTTGCTATCTTTAAAAGTGATTGTGATCGTGATGGCTGCATGAGCCAGTGACCAACAGACTTCCAGAGCCTTAAAAATTCTTCGCCATCCTTGTCTTCTACTTCAAAGATCAAAGCTTCAAATTCATCAAGGGCTCTCTTATCCGGAGACTTTCTAAAAACCAACTCCTTGATTAAAGATATTGCATTTCTTACGTCACCTTCCCTCTTATATAATTGTGATAACATATACAATGCTTCGTCGTATTCTTTCCCGTAAGGGTATTTATTCCTTATTTCTAAAAGTACAGACTTTGCGTCCTCTTCTCTCCCTTTTTTTATAAAAAAATCTGCGAGGTGAAGAAGCGCTTTACGCCTCAATTGTTTTTCATGTGAATTGAGGGAAGATTTAAAAAATTTGGAAGCTGTATCAATGTGTCCTTCATCGCTCTCCATAAGACCGATACTGAAGTATGCTCTGTACTTAAATGGTATTTCCGTTATTGTGTTAAGATGTATTCTTGCAGCAGTATATTCTCTCAGGAGACGGAGATTTTCTCCCATATTATAGAGAGTCTCCTGAGAGGCTTCGACATACCCTCTATCTCTTTTTACCATTGCCATATACAATTCATGAGCTTCTTTTGTTTTCCCTATGACATGAAGTGAATTAGCTTTTCCATATAGTGCTTTGGATGAATCCCCTGCCTTTTCATAAGACTCTATTGCCTCACTGAATAAACCGAGTCGGTAGAGAGAGTCAGCAAGACCCAGGTTCACCCTTTCCGTATAGCGAGAGGAGGTAAAATTTTTAAGAAATATTCTAAAAATTAAAGTCGCTTCAGAATGATATCCGATTTTCACGTAAGCCTCAGCCCTTTCAAGGAGAATTTGCTCCTTCATCTCATCTTGTTTGGAGTATAGGTAGGCCAGCCTAAGATGCGCTATCAGATCATTCTGGTGCTTTAACAATTCATAGGCCTTTGCATAAGTGTAATGATAAGAGGAGAGTTCCTCTTTGGAAGGCTGATAGTTTGAGAGCATCCCAAGCGCCTCTGAAGGTTTGTTTGACTGTATGTATTCCAGGGCTCTTGTGATTGGTTGAGATTGGACATGATGTGAAGCGACTCCATATGAAGGGAAGAGCAAAAAGATGAAAAATATGAATATCTTCACGCCTATGCAAAAAAGCAACAAATGTGCCTAAAGGCAACCTATTGAATTTAAATGATTATTGCTTTCAGCATGATGTCAGATTACTGACAGGAGTTTAGTACTTTGGCATGTCTATAACAGTTTTTTGCAATTTAACCCCCATCTTTTTCATCTTTTCAATGAGGGTAGTCCTGTTCAAGCCCAAGAGCTTTGCAGCTCTGTTTTTTACTCCCCCCGTCTTCTCAAGGGCTTTCAGAATTAAATTCTTTTCCATATTTTCTACTAATAAATTGATATCAATCCCATCATCGGGTATATTAAAATCCATAACTTGCCTTGGGTGAGAATTATCAGATGTTTGAGAATCCACAGTTGGATGATATTTTTCAGGAAGGTCTGAGACAGTAATAATGTCTTTGTTTACGAGAATTGTCAACCTCTCTATTAGATTTTCTAATTCTCTCACATTACCTGGCCATCGGTATCTCAAGAGACATTTCATTGCATCAGCAGAAAACGTAAACAGGTCTCTTCCCCTTTTTTTAGTAAACTTATGGACAAAATAATTAACCATGAGTGGAATATCTTCAACCTTTTCTCTCAGTGGATGTAAGTGAAAGGGTATAACATTAAGCCTATAATATAAATCTTCTCTGAATTTGCCCTCTCTTATTAGCCTTTCGAGGTTTTTATTAGTTGCAGAGAGTATCCTTACATCAACTTTGATTGTCTTTATGCCGCCTACTCTCTCAAACTCCCTTTCCTGGAGAACCCTTAACAACTTAACCTGTAAAGACGGGTCCAGTTCAGCTATTTCATCAAGAAACAGGGTTCCGTTGTGAGCGAGTTCGAAACGACCGATTCTTGTATTAAGGGCACCGGTGAATGCTCCTTTTTCATGACCAAAAAGTTCTGACTCCAGAAGGTCCTTTGGTATCGCAGCGCAATTAAGAGGGACAAAAGGTCCTTGCGAGCGATAACCATTAGAATGGATGGTCTTTGCAACAAGCTCTTTTCCTGTACCACTTTCACCTGAAATAAGCACAGTGCTATCCACGTCAGCTATCTTTTCTATCATTTCATACACACCCTTCATATGAAGTGAATTTCCAATGAGCATATCAAAGGTATGCTTTCTTTTTATTTGTTTTTTTAGGGCAATGTTCTCTTTCTCAACTTCTTTCTTAACGTTTTCACTATTTTTGCTTATAAATTGTTTTATGTTGATTGAGTCAGATACAGGTTTACTTCCTAATAATTCATATCCCGATAATTCGAGAAATTGTGTCATCAATTTTTCTAATTTGCTGAAATCATCTCTTACTGATTCAAGATAACTAAAGTTTGTCTCATAGGAAGAACCCATTTGATCTGAGAAAAGCTTCGAAAAAAATTCTTCTGCACGTACAAGGGGATTTTTCATTTCTTGAGTTAAGATATATAATGCATCCATCTTTTCGACTCTTGGTACTGTATTTGCAACCACAGAATCTACTAATTCAATAGCTACATCTTTCATTCACTTCTCACTGGTTCAGAAAAATCTACATAATTCATGAGCTTGCCCTGTGATTGCTCATCACAGTTTTTATCGTGAATTAACTTAAATATTATTTGAGGGAAAAACCTCTTCAAATTTTTTTTCGAGTGCCTTTACAACTTTTAATTTTGAAGTCCTACTTGTTGCAATGCCTTTCTCCATTTTTGAAACAGTTTGAGGAACCAATTCCGCCCGTCTTGCGAGTTCTGCAATACTCCATGCTTTAAGTTCCCTGAACTCTCGCACTTTATTTTTAACACTATCATGATTCATTCAATACTTGAGACCTCTATAGTATAATGTTGATTTAATATCATCAAATTAGTAAAATGTCAAGTGAAATTTAGCAAATATGATAAATATTAATTAATATTAATGATTATTGATATATAAAGTGGATTATGAATTCTGACATCGAATTCAAAATGGGCAACATGGATAAACCTGCCATTGTATTCATCCATGGCCTTGGTATGGATAAGAATATATGGGTAAATCCATCAAAATCCCGTATCCTCGGTGGAAAGCTACCTCTGAAAGTCTTCCTTGGCAAAAAACCTCTTGCAAAAGACTTCGGACTTTGTAAGAACATGCCAAAGAAAAAGGTTTCAGAATTTTCTACAGGAGTAAAGCCTGATTCAATAAAAACACTCTTTAATGACCTCAGGCTTAAGGGATATCCAGTTATAACATGGAGCCAGGAAAGACCTGCAGGACCTATTGATTTTGCTGTCTCTGAGTTGGAAGAAGTCATGAAGTCTGCTAAAAAGCTGACAAGATCCGGCATTATTCTAATAGGACACAGCAGGGGAGGGCTCATTGGAAGAAAATTTCTCATGGGAAAGGATAAGTCAATAAGAGGCATTATAACAATCTCTTCTCCCCATAAGGGAAGCTCTATAGCAAAGATCACTTGTTACTTAAAACCCATCGCTTCTGTGATAAGTCCTTTCTTAAGTGTTGGCAACAAGGGTACGCTATCCTCCTCGATAAAGCATGTCCTTGATTTCTTGAAAAGTAAGGCCATCAAAGAACTTCTTCCTGAATCATCTTTCTTAAAGTCTCTAAAGGATGAACCCCTT
>Ga0209521_10001468_pt1 | contig 19290 bp, 11 predicted proteins | sample Rifsed19ft4_FD_184016 | JGI IMG/M metagenome (GOLD analysis project Ga0209521, IMG submission 184016) | Soil microbial communities from Rifle, Colorado, USA - sediment 19ft 4 (version 2) | ecosystem: Environmental > Terrestrial > Deep subsurface > Rock core/Sediment | place: Rifle, Colorado...
GAGGAAACGTAGATAATCCCAACGAAGAAAAAAATCACACCATCTTAACATAAAACATAGGTCACATCAAATCCCTGAGAAGAGGATTTCTACAGAGCTACGAAGTGACAATATTTTTATAGGTAAGATAGGGAGGATATGTAATATCTGGTGAACATATTTGCCAATAGATGAAGAATTTTATCATAAACTTAAACCTGTTGAGAAACATAATAATCATTATGTATGGAAACCTGGAAAGGTAGGAGATGCTGTAAATGATGCTAACGTTAAAGCGGATTACGCTAAGAATGGAAGTAATATCGAACCTTTAGGTATACACGGCACTTACGTAGCAGTTGATCATGATGATTGTACAGGTGAAGGAACATGCTTGTCTGTATGTCCTGTAACTGTTTTTGAATGGCAAAAGAATCCAGGTAAGAGTGGACAAGACGAAAGACTTGATTATACTGACAAATCTGACCCTGCAAGAGAATCTGACTGTATCTTCTGCATGGCTTGTGTGACTGCTTGTCCAACTCAAGCAATCAGCGTCGAAGAATCAAGAGTACAAGTTCACAACGATGTAAAGATATAATGAGACCTGGACATTAAAGAATGTCCAATTTAAAATAATAATGTTCATGATCAATTATAACAGTTATTAATGAAGTTAATAGGATAGTAAAGAGATAACCATAAAAACAAATTTTGATCATAAAAAGAGTAATATATTGTATATACAAATATTATATTCTACATAGGTCTTTGTATATATTTATTACAACAATAAGATATTGATTAACAATATTCTTGATTTTTCATAAATATTTTTCGAATAATGAATTTGAAGTTAATTAGTTATCCAGATATAAAGAATATATATTCAAGTATCTGTGTGGTAAAGACAAGGGATTCTTTGTGCGTTCAGAAACAAGAAAAGTTCAGCAAGTAGGCCATTCAACTCTTATGGTTTCGTTACCAAAGGAATGGGTAATAGCTACCGGATTATCTCCTGGAGAAGCTCTCACAATTCAGAGGGATGATAATCAAGTTCTTCACATTTTACCAGTAGGATCTCAAGAAAAGAAAGAAATCTTAAAATGCATACTTGACGCTGATAAATGTGATAATAAGGGTTTACTCACTAGACTCATTACTGGAATATACATTATCGGATATGAGACACTCGATATAACGTCTGCAAAAGGTTTTGATGATGAAAAGATGACAGAAATCCGAAATGTCATTCAACGTCTTACTGGAATGAATATCGTAGAAGAAAATACCAATCAATTGGTAATAAAGAACTTTCTAGACCCAACCAGATTTCCAACGAATGGTTTGTTGAGGAGGCTCTACATCATAACTTCATGGATGCTAGACGCATCGATTAAGGGGTTGAAAGAGCGCAAAAGAAGTATTCTAACTGAAGCTATTAATATGGAGAATGAAGTAGACCGCCTGTACAGGCTTGTTGTAAGACAGCTGTTATTGGCTGTCAGAGATAGAAGTATTGAGAAGAAACTAGGTGTTGAATCTTCAATGAATATAGTTGGAGATAGAACCGTAGCTAAAGTTATTGAGAAGATAGGTGATCTTTCGGAAGAGATAGCCAAAGAAGTGTTGTTGATTATTGAAAAGGAGCAAAAAATAGACAACAAAGTAGTCGATGATCTTGAACAAATGTTTAAACAAACTCATAATGTTTATGAGATTACAATGAAAGGTTTCTTTTCAACGGATATTATTGAATCAAATGAAGCAATTGAAAGAATGAAGAATATTAGACTGACTAGAAAGAAAGTTAGAGAATCTATTTTGAGCAAATTTAGAAAAGGTTTAATTGACAATGGTGAATCTGATTTGAGTACTATTAGTGCATATCTTTCTTTAAACACCATTATAATTAACCTTGAACAGATTTCAACTTTCACATCAACAATCGCAGAAATTACTATCAATAGAGCTGTTGAAAAAGAAAACGATATACTTAAGATTCAGAAAATTGCTGCGTCAGATGATTCGATATAGAATATAACAATTATTTTACTACAAATATTCGTGATCTAACAAGGAATATTAACAAAATTGCTTTAAAAAGATGGGTCTTCTTTTTCGCTTTGATTTTAATTTCGACAATAGACCAAGCCTAAATCTATTATATTATTTTTTCTTATCGAGCTAATCATTCAGTAAGTTTTACGTCAAATACGATGCAACATATGATAAGGAAATGTAATGTTAGTATGGCGAAACCTATACTAAATTAATTGTTAATAATTTCTTTTTTTTCTAGACGATACTGCAGTAAGTGTATTAATACTTCTTAATGACCAGATTATTCATAGGAAGTGAAATCCTTTGATAGATTTGGATCCTAGAAGCTTATATCAAAAACAGTTTCACAACATTTGGGACTCATGATAATCTTGAAATATCACAAACACTAATGAATCTTCTAAAACCTTATGAGATTAAAGTATTTTAGATCTTTGTGTCATATGAAGATACCATCATAAAACTATTTCAAATGAAACAAATCTAAACTGATTGCAGACTCAGAATTATTGCAAAGTTTACTCATAAATGTATTGTTACGGATGATCTTAAAGTACTACAAATGAATTATCATTGTCTGATTGGATAATCACATTAAATTCATCAGAAAGATTACAATTCTTACATCAGGTGATTTTGTGTTTCAATTGAGAATTTGTCTTCATTTGAGACTGTGCTGAAGCAAGTCTTGCTATGGGAATCCTGTATGATGAGCAGCTGACATATGTAAGTCCAAGGTCGTTACATATTTCGATTGATGAAGGGTCCCCCCCATGTTCTCCGCAAATGCCAATTTCGATATCATTTCTAGTTTTTCTACCTTTATTTACACCTATGCGCATTATTTCTGCTACACCACTTCGATCTATTGTTTGAAATGGATTCTGTTTCAATATACCTTTTTCTTCGTATATAGGTAGGAATTTGTTTTCTGCGTCTTCTCTGCTGAAACTGAATACTGCTTGTGTAAGGTCATTCGTTCCGAAGCTGAAGAATTCGGCTAACTCAGCTATTTCATCCGCAGTTACGCATGCTCTCACCACTTCTAACATTGTTCCATATTTAATGTTGAGTTTTACATCGGTTTCTTTTTCCACCTGACTTTGCACTGTCGCTGCGATTTTCATGATATAGACTAACTCTTGTTTCAAAGCTAATTGCGGAATCATTACTTGCGGTTTGACATCTATCTTTTCTTTTAGCAATTCAGCTGATGCTTCACATATAGCTCTTATTTGTGATTCATATATTTCTGGATATGTTATACCGACCCTGACTCCTCGGTGACCTAACATCGGATTGACTTCTGCTAGATCCCTTGCCTTTCGTAAAACTAATTCTTTTTCAGATATTCTACTTTGAGGGGCATTAGATTCCTTTAGTTTTCTCACTTCCTCTGACAATTCATCCGTATTCGGAAGAAATTCGTGTAAAGGTGCATCCAAGAGCCTTATTGTAACTGGGTAACCCTCCATTGCTGTTAATATTTCTTTGAAGTCTTGCTTTTGCATTTCAGTTAGATTCTTTAGGAGATTTCTTCGTGAATCATCGGTTTCTGCGAGAATCATTGAAACCATTGTTGGCAGTCGGTCTGTTGCGTTAAACATTCTCTCTGTTCTACACAGACCAATTCCTTCTGCGCCTAGACTTCTAGCTAGCCTTGCGTTTTCAGGAGTATCAGCGTTGGCTCTTACGCCTAATCGTCTAATTTGATCTGCAAAAGTTAGAAGTTCTGCCATTTCAACCGTAGGTTCTGGTTCGACAGTCTGAATTTCACCTAGAAAGACTTCACCAGTAGTTCCATCTAATGTAATGTAATCACCCTCATTTATGATTTTATTATTTACAACGAATTGATTATTTACCATATCAATTCTTATTTCAGATGCCCCCACCACACAAGCTTTACCTATGCCTCTCGCCACCACCGCAGCGTGACTTGTCTTTCCACCTCGACTTGTTAGTATGCCTTGTGAGGCAAAGAAACCATGAACATCTTCAGGTTTAGTTTCTTCTCTAACCATTATTATCTTCTCTCCGTTTCTTCCCCGCGTTTCAGCAGTGTCAGCATCAAAAACAACTCTGCCACTTGCTGCACCTGGGGAAGCACCGATGCCTTTTGTTATGGATTCCACCTTGGCTGTTGGATCTATTCTCTTATGGAGAATCTGTTCGAGAGTTTCAGGAGCAATTCTTTTTAGTGCATCTTCTTTCTTAATAATATTTTCTTTGACCATGTCGACGACTACTTTTACTTTCGCTAATGCATTCATCTTTGCGTCTCTGGTCTGAAGAATGTACAGTTTTCCTTTCTCTATTGTAAATTCTACGTCTTGAGGAAATTTATAGTATTTCTCCAGTTTTTCACTTAAATGAACCAATTCTTTGTAAGCTTCTGGCATTTCATTTTCAAGTTCATGCACAGGGCTTGGAGTTCTTATTCCTGCAACAACGTCTTCTCCTTGAGCATTCAACAAATAATCTCCATATAGCGTCTTTTCACCTGTTCCTGGATCACGGGTAAAAACTACTCCGGTGCCACTGTCATTTCCCATATTTCCAAAAACCATTGTTACTATGTTCACAGCTGTTCCATTAGCTATCTCCGGGCCTATTTTGAATTCACGCCTATAGTCTATGCATCTTTTTGAGTTCCAACTTTCAAAAACTGCTGCTATTGCACTGTTTAATTGTTGATACGGGTCTTCCGGGAAAGGTCTTCCTGTTTCTTTTTCACAAACTTCTTTGTATATCTTTGATACTTCTTCCAATTCCTGTGCCGAAGCTGTCTTTTCGTCAAATGTTTTTGGAAACTTCTCATCTTTAACGTGTAGTACTACTTTTCCGAAGAGTTGTATGAATCTTCGATAAGCATCGTATGCAAATCTTGAATTCCCAGTCTGCTTAATTAATCCTTTAACAGTGTCGCTATTCAATCCTACGTTCAACACAGTATCCATCATTCCAGGCATTGAAACTGCTGAACCTGATCTAACGGATACTAGAAGAGGATTTGTTGGGTCCCCAAATACACGGTTTGTCTTTTTTTCCAATATATTCATTGCCGTACGAATATCTTGCAATACACTGTCTGATAGACTTCTTTTTACTGAACTGTAGTATCTTTCGCATTCTTTGGTTGTAACAATAAAGCCTGCAGGCACTGGAAGACCTAGCTGAGTCATCTTAACCAAACCAGCACCTTTTCCACCTAAAAGTTTCTTATCATTACTATCTCCATCTTCGAAGAAGGTTATATCAGATGTTATGTCTTGAATCATGTAGCGCCAATACCTCGTTTTAAATCCAAGATATATATGTAATTTGTTTCTCAGTATATCTCTAAAGTTATTTGTATGTATTGAAACATTTATGCAATTATTATATATTTGAAAGATGCATTAGACTTTCTTATTTTGAATTAGGCTTGCTGACTTTATGTACTCAGCTATGAGTTCTTCCAATGTCTTTTTGTAATATTTCTTAAATATCTTTTCGTTATATGTTCCATTTAACAAGGCTCTAACTAGGTCTTTCACAATAGTTGAGCGCATTGTCTGGAGAAACATTATGAAGTCAGCAGTTGACTGGGAGGAAGACAACACTATCTCTTCAAAATGAGGATAACTTCCATTTAAGCCTCCTTTTTGCCTTCTCTGATATCCTAGAGAGTATCTGACGTAATCAGCTATCCCTTCGATTAGCCAAGACGTAGAGTTATCATATTTTGGGGCATATAAAATAGCGTGATCTATCTCATGAACAATCGCCCCATCATCTGCTTCTCTCATTCCATATGTTTCTGCAATCTTGTCAAAGTGATCTAGGTTTAGCACCACAGTTTTTCCTTCTGTGGCCGCTGGCCATTCTCGGTTTCGGTCTAAAATGATTTTGATCTTTTCATCAGGACTGCGTCCTGTGTGAATTGATTTTACTTTGGGTATCACCTTGTCTGCCAGGTCTACAACTTGATGTGCATATGCCATTTCCTGAAGATACTTTGAGTAGTTTACTTCACAGTATTTTCCTTTAATAATGAGTGTTTTGGTTCCCGGATTTTGTTTTGGTGAAACTAATTGATCAATTATTTTTGCTTTGTCTTGCCCGCTCGCTATTTCCATGTATTCGAAGAAATCTTTTCCGCCTATGATTTTAGTTCCTCTTGAAGATACTGCTTCAATGTATTCTTGATAGTCTTCAGTAAGCTTTCTGTAACTTGGAGTTGGAATTATTACTATTTCAAATTTTTCATCGGCAGCTATGTCTATTTTTCCTGAACCTTTCTTTGGATGAATTCCTCCAACTAAACCTGCAACTCCGCTTTGAAGCTCGATCTTTCCAGTCATACAAATGTTGGGGCTTAGCGGTATTTTACAAACGGCTGATGCAATTGAGACTGCGATCGCTATTCCTGCAGACGGTCCCCATAATTTTAGTCCCTCAGATGAAGCTCCCTCGGAGGGTGTTATAATATGTATGTCGACATCATGATCAGTTATTTCTGGGTAGTATTCCCTTATGAATTCTATTGCTACTTTGGCGCTTTCCTTTACTGATTCACCTACAGTTCCAAATACTAATGGGTTTTCAGATCTGGTGGACTTGGGAAAAATTTCTGATTCGACAATTACTATAATACCATTTTGCTCGTTTTCACCTTCTAATGTAGCTAAACCGTATGTTTTTCCTATTTCGGCTTCTGATCCACGGTATATTCGTTGCATTTCCTTTAATTCTTCGAAATCTTCAGTCTTTACCACTTTATCGAATGCCTCTTTAAGATGATGTAAAGTTACAGGATAGTTCATTTGATCTTCTGTTGTTAATGCAATCATTTTGAATATCTCTTCTATTTTCTTATTCCATGTTTTTGCGAAATCTTCTATGTGTGTTAGTTGTTGTTTGTAGTTATTTCTGATGTTATTAATTTGATATTCATCATGTTTTTCTAAAGCGTTATGCATTTCTCGGCTTGCCACAATTTCTTTTGTGCGCTCAGATACTGCAGATCTTATTGTGTATGACACTACTCTTGGTGAGAATGTTCTCTGCAAAAATATTTTCATAACTTCTTCGATTGTTACATCTTTTGAAAGGTATGGTTTGATTTTTCTGAGATGTACTTCAAGCACTTCTCTTCTTTCTTCAGCATTCTTTGGATAGGTGAAGTCCACCAATAGAAGCCTGTTCAATAGTGCTTCGTCGATAATGTCTTTCCTGTTGGTTATTCCTATAAACAATACTTTTCCGCCGCCTGACTTTAGTCCTTCGAGCTCGCTGAGCAGGATTGTTATTGCTGGAGAATGAACCGGGTCACCTAACCGGGACCCCCGCTTAACCGCCACAGCGTCTATTTCATCCCAAATTATTATGCTTGGCGACTCTTTTCTAGCTTCGCTGAATATACTCCTTATGTTTCTCTCTGTTTCGCCCACCTCTTTTTGATAAACCTCTGAACCGCTTACTACTCTAATCTTCGCACCTTCTTCTCCGGCTATTGCTTTAGCCAGAAGTGTCTTACCTGTACCCGGAGGACCATAGAAGAGAAAACCGATTGGTGCCTCGTATCCTAATTGTTTTGCTAATTGTGGGTTGAGGGAGCATTTTACTTCTGTGATTACTTTTCCTATTACGTCATGAAGCCCACCTATGTCATGATATCTCTCTGTTGGTTTGGTAAACTGTCTTGTTTCTTTCACCATTGTTGAGACTTCTTCTTCAGTGTAAGCGGAAACTTCGGCGGCAACTGAGATAAAGTCGTCAATTGTCGGTTTAGGCACCTCGATTTGCACCAGTTCTTTATTGGTACGACTCCGTAGGTTATCTCGAAATGGTGCTCGAACCTTGTTTACAGCTAGAACAAAAGATTTGTTTATATCTGAAGGGGTTGTGATACTTTTCCCAAGTGCTCTAAGTGATTGTGATATAGCATAGAATAATTTTGCAGGATCAATATCAATGTGATTTTCCTCGCATTTCTTTCGACATATCTCAATTAAGTCCAATTCTTTCATTCCATTTAGATTGATTCTTTCGGCAATTAATCTGATAGTTTCAGGCATGTTTGCAAAATTGTTGGTTGAAAGAATAGCTAGTGATCGTATTGGGTTATCTTTAAGACGTTCTAGTGATCTCTCTAAGGTTTCAGAGATCCTTCTGCTTTCTCGGGCAATGTCGCTATTAATCACCTGCGTTTTCTCTGCGAACGACTGAGCGTTATCGATGAAGATTATTGAGGGTGTTGAAAAAAGCCTGTTCATTTTGCCTTCTAATTGTTTCTCTGATACACCCATCAACCAAGAAGAAATATCAGATGATTTTAGATTCTCTGGCATCACTTTGATTCCCTCTTTAACACCTCTTTCTAGAGCTTCGCGTTGTATAGCTTTTGCGAGATATTTTTTACCCCATCCTGGATCGCTTTCAAAGATGAATACTTTTGAAGGAGGTGTCGAGTAACTCTTTGCAAACTCTGGATCCTTATCTTGCAACCTTAATATATGGTAATCAATTGCATCTATTAACAACGATAATACGTCATCTCTTCCTACAACTTCATTGATTGTTACGTTGGGACATCTCTTATCTTTTACAAATTTGCTGGCCCATTTCTGTGCCTTTTTCTTACGTTTTGATTCTGGAAGATTTAGAAATCGATAGTTTCGGTAATCTTTGCTTATGAGAATCATAGGAAAATGAAACAAAACTCTAATCGATTTGTGCCTTGCCCAAATGAATTGAGAATATTGGAATTCTTCTGCTGGAGAATTAGTCATTACTATCAAGCTCCTATTCTTCTTACGATCTCTCCTATTACAAATATTATTAGAAGTATTATGAGGAAAGGCCACCATTGCTTCATCATGCCAAGTGTTAATGTTCCACGTTTCCATCGGTCATATGCTGCAATTGCAATAAAACTAGTGATGTATATTGAGACTAGACTTAATACATACCAAGAATTTGGAACTACATAGTTGATCCAAGCCTCATGAATTAGAATAATCAAGAACACTATCGAGTTTGGAGTATTCCAAGCATTTTTTTGATCTTTTAGTTGGATTTGGACTCCTGATTTTGATGTCCAGTATTTTACTAGAATGCCTGAGTCTTTATCGTAAGTATACGCTGAGCTACAAGAACCTGATTCGCAATCAGTGTATGAAACCACTAAGTTTCTATAACTGTGTTGGAGAATAATTGGATCTGGATTATTATCATCAGGTAGTTCTTCGTTTATCACATAAGGTAGACCAGGATATATTGGGTCACCTTTAACGAGGCCTAGTGAGATAAACAAATATTTGAAGACTCCACTCCCAAGATTCATTGGTTGATCTGTTTCGAAATTCTTCAGTTTTACAATTCTTGTGTTATTTCCTGCGTAAATTACACTTATTCTCTTTATTTGCGACTTGTCAAGCTCTTCGTTTGTTATAGTATCGAAATTAAACCATTCTTTCTTATCCCATATATTATATGCGGGATTAATCTTGTTGTCTGTGTTTTGTTGGATTTGGAAGATTTTACTTTTATTCGAGTTATCTGTCATCATAATCATATATTTTTCAACATCAGTCGAATTAGATATTGATACATAATAGTAAAAATGATTTAATGCGCTTAGGTCTAAAGGTGTTTTGAATATATAATCAACTTCGGCATAACCATTAAAAGGGGTTAAGGATAATTCAAGTTGAGAATTTGTAGAGTTTATTATATTATTCCCGTTGATTGAAATCCAACCTTCAATTTCATCCGTGGGAACGATAGTCATTTTTTCACTTATCCCAAGGTTAATTGTTATGTTTTTTCGAGTTACAGTTCCGTCATAGTATGCCGCAAGCGTGGTTAGTTCAATTAGATTTCCTTCAATTGAAGTTACTTTCACTGTCATGTTCTTAATGTCTGAGTAGTGTAGAAGATCATATTCCAGTTCTGTGCCAGGTTTTACTCCTGGTCTATAAACGACAGATTCAACTGGAATTAAAGTCAATATAAATATTAGAATGATAACAATAAAAGGTTTAAAGAGAATTCTTATCTTCACCATTGTTTTATTCAGACTTTACACCTTTCTATAAATCATTATAATACAGGTTAATATGGTATATAATGTTAATTGTAAGAGATAAAATAAATGTTCTTGCTACAATTAAATCTTAAGCGCTGAAATGGTCCGTCTGGCTTAGTCCCGTAACTCTAACAATCCCTAACAGAATCTTGAGGTAATTTCTATGCCAAGTATAGTTAAGCTAGTTATGGGACGAAGCCGGTCCGTCTTAAAACTTAAAATTCCACCCCTATTGTCATTATCTTATTTGGCATTATATGAAAAAGGAGAATATTCTTATTAGTCACAATCGGGGTTTCAACTTCAATCGGTTCTTCGTTAAGATTTAGATGCGATACATTCTTTATTATTTTGGAGAATGTTATTTTAATGGGTGTTTCTATTGATTCAAAGGTAAATACTCTGATTACAAGTTGTTCTCTGTTATCGGCTTTTTTTAATGCTGACACAATTACAGTCTCAGGTTCAATCTGAATAAATGAAAACTCTTTAGGAAATTGACCGGTGTGCTGTTTAGTTGTTTTCACAATAAGTGGAACGTTACGATTATAGGCGTCTTTCCACACTTTTCTTTTAGTCCAGTTTTTATCATTTAGAAGAATTGAATACTTGAATTCAAAGGTCCCGAAGCATTGAGCATCAGGGGTAGGTATCTGAGGACCAGCTTTTCCTTTACGAGTAGAAAGATCGTCGCGGCTTAACCAGCCAACACAGCGCATAAGAGTTAACGAAATTGTGACACCTTCAATTGATGTCTTAGAATCATATTCAGGTAACCCTTGATTTATCAGAGTTAAGCTTTTGTTTCTATCACTTATGGTTACAAATGATTGTTGTGGGTGTGTTGATGAAGGGGGTTCCTTCCAATTTTTAGCTGAACCTACAGCTACTTTTCGTTTTACGATTGTAAATTGACTTTCGGCATAAGTATGATTTGTCTTTATGTCTGTTGGAAATATGACTCTCAATCGATGATCTTTTGTTTTGTTTTCAATTTTAGTATCAATATCTATTCGCTTTATACCGGAGTAAATTATTACTCTATTTCTGATAATACATGTCATTTTTTTGCCGCTGCGTATACTTCTATCTTTAGATAGTTCTTTAGGTAGACTCAGCTTTAAATCTATGTTAAGAGTAGCGTGAAACTGGCTTTTCTCGACTTTTATTTTAGCTTTGCAGTTTTCAGTAGTTATTCTCATCGATATCTTTGAAGGCGAGTAACTATACTCGTCACCGGCATCTTCTTGATCTTCGAACACAAGCAGATTATCAAGGGTCTTGTTTGAGACTTTATCAGTTATCCTTAATGTACCATTTCTGTTCGCCGTTACTTTAATGAGGTCATTCTCGATTGAGTTTGGACTAGTCTTGATTTGTGTACTTGACCTATCGGTTTCATTAGTTGTTGTTATGTAAAAAACTTTGTAACCATATGGAGGTATACACCTTGCCATAAAGGAAACTTCAATTTCATCCTTTTTGTCTCGACGGTTTATTTTTATCGTGTGCGGATAGATTTTCGTTCCTTGAGGGTCATAAATTATGTAATTTGTATTAGAGACTGTTTTTATATTAGGAAATATTCTCGTCTTAATTATTTCGTCACGCTGCCAGTTTAATGTGTTTAGGACAATTAACGGTTGAAAAGATGAGTCTTCTGTTATTGTATCAATTCTACTAACAATGTGTTGAAGTGCTGATTCTGATATCCCTTCGCTTATTTGTTTTACCCAAGCTAATCTTCGCATAACATCTTGATGAACTTCGTCGACTCCGCATCCGCAAATACTATCGTGCGGATGACTTTGAATAAGCCGTTTCCACGCCAGCCAGAAAAGGTTTTCTTGATATTCTAATCCTTCCATCCAAGATATTGTTCCAAGAGGTTCTGCTATCTTTTCTAAATAGGTCTGATCTCTCTCGTTAGCTTGCTTAAGATATATTCTACTTGAGAGAACACCTGAGAGGAGAAACTGATATTTACTATTCCGCATCTCTCCGAAAAAGTGGCCTAGTTTAAGCTTGCTAGATCTAATCTTCTCTACATAATCTTCTAAATTGCTGTGAACGACGATCGAGTCTTGAAGATATCGATTAAGATATTTTATGATTTGGGGTATTTCAGGTTGAGGTTCATGAAAATCTTCCCCGTTGTTAGAAAGCAAATATTCTGTTCTGGCATATTTAGTAAGGATTGATTTATTATCATTAATTGTTTTAAGAGCTTTATTTAGATTCAAAGGTTTTGTAGAATTACCTGATTCATCAGGTTCATCATAGCCTAAAGCACGAGAATCCCAATAACCAAGAACCTGATGAATAGCTAATACATTACTTCCATCAGGAGCTTTCCAGATAAATTCTGATCCTAATTTCTCACCTTCTTCTCCAAGACCTCTTGAGAATATCATCGAATCAATGCTGAATCCTCGCAAAATTTGAGGGAGTTGTAAAATATGTCCAAATGGGTCTGGAACATATCCAATTTTCATAACTCTTCCAAATGTTGAGGCTATCTTGTGACCTAGAGATAGGTTTCTTATTATAGACTCACCACTTTCTAGAAACTCGTCAGGAAGAATATACCATGGACCAACAAAAATTCTTCGATTACTGACATATTGTTTAAGTAAATCATGTTTTTCAGGACGTAATTCCAAATAATCTTCCAATATAATTGATTGTCCATCGAGAAGAAAAGACTGGTAATCAGGATACGATTTCAAAATATTGAACAATCTATCGAAAAAACTAACAAGTTTTATTCGTGTTTCTTCGAATGGCATGTACCATTCTCTGTCCCAGTGAGTATGGGAAACCAGATTTATTTCATATTGCTTTTTCACGCATAATTTCCCCAGTCGGATAATTATTAAAATTAATTAGTCTATAAATGTAAGTATCCTAAAAATAAAGATATTTAGATTAACATAGATAAAATGGAATGTTGTAATAATAAAAGACAACTAGCTAATAACATTATTAAACACAAATAATTATCACAAGATTATCTTATGATCGTTAAATATTTCCTTTTGATCGCATCTTCCAAATACAAATACTTTATACTAAATGATAAAGTGAAATCAGTTAGTTATTATTATGAAATAGTTATAAAAAGCCTGTCTTAAAATCTATGGGTAATGAGCGGGAGTTGCCAAGCCAGGTCAACGGCGCAGGACTGAGGCTCCTGTCCTTCAGGGGTTCGTGGGTTCAAATCCCACCTCCCGCACCATATCTTAAAAGTTGATTTTGATTGGTACATTAATTATCTCAATAGAGTAAAATTAACTAGAGAGCAGATATCGACGCGAGAATATACTTTTAGATGAACACTTATTCATTTAACCATTTTGCTACATCTTTGGCGTGATATGTTATTATCATATCAGCACCAGCTCTTTTTATTGCTGTAAGTATCTCAATAACAATCTCTTTTTCATTAACCCAACCTTTTTCGGATGCGGCTTTTACCAAAGCAAATTCACCACTTACATTATACGCTACTAATGGAATCTTGATTTTTGAACTAATTCTTTGAATGATATCCAGATAGGCCAAAGCAGGTTTAACAATAATTACGTCAGCTCCTTCTTCAATATCTAAATCGACTTCATGTAATGCCTCAATTGGATTCCTATAATCCATCTGATAGCTACTTCTATTCATATACTTTGGATTAGAGTCAACGGCTTCTCTGAATGGTGAGTAGAAAGATGATAAGAACTTTGCAGAATAGGCCATAATGACTGTATCTATGAATCCTTCTTTATCTAATGATTCTCTAATAGTCTTTACTTGACCATCAATCATTCCTGACGGAGCAACGATATCAGCCCCAGCTTCAGCTTGACTTACAGCTATTTTTCCCAATAAATTCAATGTCTCATCATTAACTAAATATCCGTTTTTTATTATTCCACAGTGACCATGTGTAGTATATTCGCAGAGACAAAGATCAGTTATTACAACTAACTCTTTCCCAAATTCTTTCTTTATTATTCTAACAGCGTTTTGTACAATACCTTTACTATCATATGCTGAAGATCCTTGTTCATCTTTTTTTGATGGTAGTCCAAAAAGAATTACGGCCTTGATTCCTAAATCTATTACTTCCCTTATTTCGCTGACTAACTTTTCAATTGGTAATCGATTAATTCCAGGCATTGATGAAACTTCAATGGGTTCAGATATAGCTTCTTCTACAAAAATCGGGTAAATAAGATTATTACTAGAAAGCGTAACTTTGTGAAGCATTCGTCTAATATTCTCGTTCTTTCTTAATCTACGCATTCTTATTGTTGGAAAACTCAATTCTTATTCGATTCCGTTATCCTTATTCTTTATAATAATATCTTTTGCAAGTTTATTGGCTTCCATCAAGTTATCGTTTTCAAGAAGTTTATTTATTTCTTTATTCTTCATTATTTCTCTTAGAACCTTCTGACGGTCATTTTGAGATGTAATGTATTTCTTACACATTATCCTAGAGTAATTCTGTAGCTCTATCTGAAGAATATCTTGTTGAGTTATTATTTTTTCAATCCTTTTTCTTATTTCCCCTGCCATCAAGGGACTTTTCCCGTTAGTTGAAATTCCAATTCGAAAATCTCCTATTCTAGATATGGCTGGCATTGTGAAATCACTTAATTTGGGATTATCAACTACACAAACTAAAGCACCTATTAATTTAGATTCTTTAGATAATTTCTCATTAAGTTTGGTATCATTTAGAGCAACTATAATGATCCTTGGTTTGAAACTTAAACTATTAATAAATCCAGCCTTAACTATAATCTTAATAATTTTAATCTTGCCCATTTTACCTAATTTAAGTAGATTCTCTGTAAAATTCATACTTGCAACCGTAATTTTTGACCCTGAATCTAGTAATTGCATCACTTTTCGTTCAGCGACAGAACCTCCGCCAATTACTAGTGATCTTTGTCGATTAAGAAGAAGATATATCAACAAACTATTCAGAACGTGAATAGAAACATCATAAAAATCTATCTATAGGATTCACTATGAGTTTTGCAATAATAAATAATGCATTGTTTTAAATTAATTTGTGACACCTTCAATAATTCTTTATTGGTTGACTTTATTGATACTAATCTATTTAGATAACTATAATATATGTGAGAAATTAACCTATTGTCAAAATAAGATGACTATAAATAGACGGGTTTCATTATTTAATATAATTAAATTAAGAAGGAGGATTACTAATTGAAGGTAAGAGATGATATTGAGGACGTTACTGAACCGAATCTAATGAAAGATATCTTTCCCTATAATCAAGTTCCCAGAATGATATTTGATAAGAGAAATATCCCAATTTCTCTTCCAAAAGAAATATGGGTAACTGACACAACTTTCAGAGACGGTCAACAAGGTTATTCCCCATTCAAAGTTAAACAGATAGTTGATTTATATGAACTAATGCATAAACTGGACAATAAGAAAGGAGTAATAAGATTTTCAGAATTCTTCTTATACTCAAAGACTGATAAAGAATCAGTTAGAAAATGTCTTGATTTAGGATATGAATATCCTAAGGTGACTGGGTGGATAAGAGCAAGTGAGAATGATTTTGAAATTCTTAAAGAAATGAAGCTAGACGAAACAGGTATCTTAGCTTCAATTTCAGATTATCATATATTCTATAAATTCAATCAGTCTAGAAGCCAAGTTTTTGAAAAGTATTTGTCAATTGTTGAAGAATGTTTGCAAAATGGGATTGTTTGCCGATGTCATCTTGAAGACATAACTCGTACCGATATTGATAGGGTAGCTGTACCATTTGTTAGGAAAGTTATGCGGCTATCAGAAAAATACAAGTTACCTGTTAAAATAAGAATTTGCGATACTCTTGGTCTCGGTGTACCTTATGCTTTAGCTTCTCTACCTCGTAGCGTTCCTAAACTTATTTGGACCATGATAAATAAAGCTGGAGTTCCTTCTGAATGTCTTGAGTTTCATGGTCACAACGATTTCAATATGGCTGTTGCCAATTCTACAGCTGCATGGATTTATGGCGCTTCTTCAGTTAATGGAACTTTCCTTGGAATAGGAGAGAGAACCGGAAATACTCCTTTAGAATCGATGATTATTCAAATGATGGGAATCAAACATTCAGATTTAGGAATTAATACAAAAGTCATAACTGAAATTGCAAAATATTATGAGGATGAACTATGTTTCAAAATTCCAAAATATTACCCCATTGTTGGTGAAAACTTTAATGTCACTCGTGCAGGAATTCATGCAGATGGGCTTCTTAAGAATGAAGAAGTATATTTGCCATTCGATACAAAGAAGATTCTGGGGAGCTCTCCAACCGTAGCCATAACTAAGACTTCTGGACTTGCTGGAATTGTTTTCTGGATCAATAAACATTTTAATCTTTCTGAGGAAGAAAAGATTCAAAAGAATAACCCTAATCTTAAAGCCATAAATGATTGGGTCATAAATCAATATCTTGATGAGAGAATAATCCCTATATCTGATGAAGAACTTTTGAATTTAGTTAAGCGTTACTTACCAGATATTTATGAAAAATACTCTAATGAACAATAGTTAATTGAATCAAAACTCATATTGAATATAAGATAATACCGTACATGATTTTCGATATATGGCTAATAATTTAAGTTCTTGAATTTAGTCTCTTCCAAAATAACAATTGAATTTTATTGTCAGAATTTCAATATTAATGCCAAGGTTAATTTGGATTTCGTAACTTTCAAAACATTAGAAATTAGTGATAATTATTCTTATTATCAAGATGTCTTTATTGATATATCTATGATCAATATATGGCAATGACAACTGAATCATATTGATTGACAAAAATGATCGTGTAAATAGGCTTATTAAGTCTAGGAGTATCAAGCTACATCGTTTTCTACCAAGCGGGAGACAAGTCTGGACAGTTATTGGAAAAGAAGGCGACCAATTAGTTAACATTTCCCAACCTTATTGCTCTTGCAGAGATTTTCACTTTAAATTCCTCACCAATAGTATTCTTGAATGCTATCATCTCGTAGCTATTAGAAAAGCATTATCAACAAACTTCTATGATATAATAGATTTTCAGGATGTCGAATTCCTCCCAATTATTCAGGGACTCTTAAAAAATTTGCCTCATTAATGGTAAAAGAAATAAGCATTCTTTTTCTAGATAAAGCCGTGCCTCGGTAGCTCAGCGTGGCAGAGCGCAGACCAAATGGTCACTTAGTTGCCTTGTAAGCAAGATGTCGAGGGTTCAAGTCCCTCCCGAGGCTCAGATAATCTAATTTCGTAATATAATATTATGATATTACTTGGTAAATATTAGCGTCCTTGTCAGAGAATACAAGTTTGAAATTATCTACATCCATTTTATTGAGCATTTTGTATAGTATCGTATTTACGCCATTTCCTACTATTTTTCCATCCACCCAATAATTATTCATCTCCCCGAGAGATATTCCAGATGAGTAGAATATCCATTTAGCTTTACCTTCATCACCAAATATTCCTGTTGGTACTAACACGTATTCTGAGCCGTATTTTTTCATTATGTTAACTGTATCTTTTGGATCTGTTGCAGTTAATGCATTAGCAACATCTTGTATTGTTTCTTCAGAATCAGTAATAATATTTGAATTATCATTTGACAAACTTATTAGTAGGCTTCTTGAGGGATTAACAACTATGGATTTACGTTCGCCAGAGCCTATTACCATATTACCATAATCCCACCAACATAGAATCGTGGAATCTTCCGGTGTATTGTTCTTGATATAATTCATTACGCCATCGAAAGCTGATACGTAGTAACCTCTATGTTCAGAACCATTTTGATAATAAACAATGTCTCCACTTTTATAATCTCCCAAACGTGCCATAAGAATTACTGTTGTGTTGTATTTTCCACCTATGTAATTATTAATTGGTGGTTCATAGCCTATCCATGTATCCGCTTCATTCACTTTTTCAGCAGGCTTGTATAGTAATATAATTGCAATAGCTAATATGAATACCACTATTATTATTTGCCCTATCTTTCTAAGGCTTAGTTTCAATTTTAATCACATAATCTTAATTTGTATGATATATAAGTGCATTTAATATTATGATTTTAGAAGGTATTTTCTTAATAGATGTATCGGCAATCCTCCAGAAATTAATATCTTATTGTGAAAACGTATTTCAGAGTACTCCTTATTCCAGATTTTCATTATATCTTTCTTTAGCTCTTTGATCAGATGTTTTCCTAAGTAATAGCTTAGCTGATATCCGGGTGTGTATGTGTACCTTTTTATTTCTGCAACAGCACAATCATATGACATACCTGTTTCTTTGATTAGAAAACTTACCCCATCATCAAATGACATGTTACCAGTGCTCATCTTAGTGTCTATGATTACTCTCGCCGCCCTCCATATCAAGTCTAATGTTTGCATGAATTGCGATTCTAAAGATTTCTTCCACCCTAATTCACTCATAACTTCTTCACAATAATGAGCCCACCCTTCAACGAATTCTGTTCCTTGAAACAAACTTCTAATCAATGAATGATTAAACGCATTATAAGTTAATTGTAAATGATGCCCAGGATAACCTTCGTGAACTGTAGTATTGTATATTGAAGCAAAATTCAACTCGCTGAGATTGTTGCTATCATTATTAGTTGTAATATATATTCCGACCTTTTTGTTATCAAATTTCGCTGGGCTAAAATATGCCGCAAAAGGAACTGTGTTTTTAAGATATTTTGGAGTCTCTGTTACAATCAATTCTTCATCTTGAGGTATGACTGCGAAATTATTATCAGTCACAAATTTCTTAGATTCTAATATTGTTTTTTCTATTAGGTTCAATGCTTCTTTAAAAGTCCCGGGATGATTCGATTTAATATTACTTATTATTTCTTCAGTTGAAGATTTGATATTAATCATCTTGCTGAGGTTGTCTAATTTCTTTTTTTCATTTACTAATGCGACTTCGCCAAAAGAAAGTATCTCATCACAGTTCATTTCAAAACCTCTCAATCTAAGAAGATTCTCGAAGTTTTCATACCCTTAGGAGTTACGCGGTTGGGAGTGTTTCCTCTGCTCCTCGCCTATAAGAGTTGTGGCTTCGTCCCATAACTAGCTTAACTATACTTGGCATAGAAATTA
>Ga0209521_10001480_pt1 | contig 19170 bp, 20 predicted proteins | sample Rifsed19ft4_FD_184016 | JGI IMG/M metagenome (GOLD analysis project Ga0209521, IMG submission 184016) | Soil microbial communities from Rifle, Colorado, USA - sediment 19ft 4 (version 2) | ecosystem: Environmental > Terrestrial > Deep subsurface > Rock core/Sediment | place: Rifle, Colorado...
GAGGAGGAGTACGCCAACCGCGTGGTGGCATTGAAGCAGATCGACCGCGCCTGGCGTTTCCAGACCCGCGAGAAGTACGCGCCCTGGATCACCCGGCTGGCCGAGGAGCGCCCGGTGCGCTACTCGCGGGCGCTGCTCGAGACACTCGCCATCATCGCCTACCGCCAGCCGGTAACGCGCGGCGATATTGAAAATATACGCGGTGTTTCCGTCAGCACCGATATCATCAAGACACTGCTCGGGCGCGAGTGGATACGCCAGGTCGGCGTGCGCAATGTCCCGGGCCGTCCCGCCCTGTACGGCACCACGCGTGAATTTCTGGAACATTTCAATCTCAAGAATCTGGAAGAGCTGCCGCCGCTCTCGGCGCTGCGCGATCTGGATGTCATCAGCAACGAATTGAACCTGCGCCTGGATCTGGAACAGGGCGCGGACACAACTCTCCCCGGCGTTGCCGCCCCCGGGGAAGAATCACACGGCGGTCTGGAAGAAGCGCAGGAACCGGCGACCATGTCCGAGGCCCAAACGGCCCAGCGTGAGTGAGCGTCATGCCCCTGCCGGGGAAAAACTGGTCGCTCTCGGCATCTGTGATGTGCAGGGACGCACAAATGCCGCGGGCGCAGGATGCGCAGGAGCGGCCCTCCCGCGACGTTCGCACATCCCTGTGCATCACAAAAGCTGTGGTAGGTGAACGGCTACAAAAGGTGTTGGCCCGCGCCGGCCTGGGTTCACGGCGGCAAATCGAACGCTGGATTGAAGAAGGCCGCATCACGATAAATGGCGCGCCCGCTACCTTGGGCGTGCGCGTTAACCCCGGTCAGACGCTGCGCGTGGATGGACGCATCGTCCCGACGCATGTCTTTCAGCCCAAACCGCGTATCCTGATCTACCACAAGCTCGAAGGCGAAGTGAGCACGCGTTCGGACCCGCAGGGCCGTCCCACCGTGTTCGATAAATTGCCTTCTCTGCGCGGTGCGCGCTGGATCGCCGTCGGCCGGCTGGATTTCAGCACCTCGGGCCTGCTGCTGTTTACCACCGATGGCGAACTGGCCAATCGCCTGATGCATCCGTCGCACGAAATCGAACGCGAATACGCCGTGCGCGTGCTGGGCAAGGTCAGCGACGAGATGCTGGCGCGATTGAAGCAAGGCGTGATGCTGGAGGACGGCCCGGCCAGTTTCGATTCGATCGTGGATGCCGGCGGCACCGGCGCCAATCACTGGTATCACGTGGTGCTCAAGGAAGGGCGCAACCGCGAGGTGCGCCGATTGTGGGAGACCGTGGGTGCGAAGGTCAGCCGGCTGATCCGGGTTCGTTTCGGTCCGGTTCAGCTGCCGCCGCGTTTCCATGCCGGGCGTTCGATCGAACTGGATGAAGCAGCGGCCGCCGCATTATACGATCTCGTTGGCCTGAAGCAGCCAGCCTCTCCTAAAAATAATTTGCGCGAGCCGCGCAAGCCGCACGGCAAAACGCACAAGCGCCGTGATTCGAAGATTTCGCCGGCCGGTTCGGGTGCGCGGCGCAAAAGAAACACACGCCGGCCTTAAAACGCGTCTTTCTCCATTTCAAGATAGACCTGGTTGGCATTGCGCCCGGCCAGTTGATCGAAATTGGCCAGATGTTTGAATCCGGATTGATCAATCGTTTCCACGGCGTCTTGGAGCGTATCGCCCCTGTCGAGTGATTTCTTGACTTCCTCACGCAGGTAAACCAGATAATCGCGCGTTTCCTTGCGTGCCCGCGCGAGATCGGCCGCATGACCGTGGCCGGGAATGATTGTTTTCGGGCCGAGCGGCGACATCCTGTCGAAGGCCTGCACCCAACCTCCGGAGTGGCTGACCGGGAGTACCCCCGGCATACGCTCGGTATAAACGATGTCACCGGTATAGATTATCTTGTGTTGCGGAAGCCAGACGACCATATCGCCCGGTGTGTGGGCGTGTCCGAAGTGCAGAAGTTGCACGACGGTGTTGCCCAGCTTTATTTCGCGTTTGTCATCCACCCATTCATCCGGGTAGGCGAGCGCCGTGCCTGCCGCCTTTTCCTTGAGCAGTGTTTTATTGGCCGCGATCTGGGTTTCGCCCACATCGCGCATGGCCCGGTCGGCTTGCTTGTGCGCCAGAATCAGCGCGCCGATGGATTTGAAATAACCGTTGCCCAGCCAGTTATGGTTCTGGCTGTTGACGTTGACCACCCATTTTACGGGCTGGGGTGTGATTTTTTTAATCGCCGTGTGCAGCGCCCTGGCCACGCGCGTGCTCGGACCGGTGTTGATTACCAGCACGCCGGCGTCGGACACGATGAAGCCAAGGTTGTTGTTCAGCCCGTCGTTTTCGTAGCTTTGCCCGCCCAGGTCGCCAATCACGGCATAGATATTCGGAGCGATTTTGACGGGGTGCAGCGTCAAATCGGCCGCCTGAACCTGAAAGCCAAGGAACAGGCTGGTAACCATGGCAAATGCGCGCATTTAATATTCCCCTTAGAAGCTGCCAGTATTCAAGCATTGTTAATGATGTAATGGACGCTACAGTAATGTAGAATATTCCACATGGATATGCCTGCCAAACCTCTATGGTCCATGCTGGTGATCAGCCTTCCCGGCCGTAGCACCACACCACGCATGCGGGTCTGGCGGGCGCTAAAAGGGCTGGGCGCGGTGGTGCTGCGAGATGGCGTCTATCTGCTGCCTCACAGCGAATCGGCCGCCAGGGCGCTGCAGGAGCAAGCGCAGGCGGTGATTGCTTCCGGCGGCGACGCCCATGTGCTCACGTTCAGCAGCAATGATCAGCCACAGGCGGAGCATTTTCGCGGGCTGTTTGACCGCACCGCCGACTATGCGCGACTGATCGAGGCAATCCGAAAACTCAAGGTCAGCCTCACCCGGCGTCGCGCGGTGTCGGTGTCGCGCCATTTGAAAAAAATCCGGCGCGAGTTTGAAGCGTTAGCGGCCGCTGATTATTTTCCGGGGCCGGCGAAGGACCAGGCGCAACAAGTGTTGTCCCAAACAGAAACCGTGGTCGCGGGGTTTCTTTCACCCGGCGAGCCACAACCGCTGGCGGGTGAAATTCACCGTCTCCGCATGGCGGATTATCAGAACCGGGTCTGGGCCACGCGCACCCGTCCCTGGGTGGATCGTCTGGCCTCGGCCTGGCTGATCCGGCGCTTCATCGACCCCAAGGCGCGTTTTGCCTGGTTGAAGGATCCGAAAAATTGTCCGGCCGATGCGCTCGGGTTCGATTTTGACAACGCGACATTCACGCATATCGGTGCGCGCGTTACATTTGAAGTGCTGCTCACCAGCTTTGGCCTGGAAGAAAACGCGGCGCTCACGCGCATGGGTGCGCTGGTGCATTATCTCGACGTGGGTGGCGTGCCGGCAGCGGAAGCGGCCGGGATCGAGATGATTTTGAACGGAGCGCGCCAACAATTCGTTGATGACGATAAATTGCTCAAGGAAGCGAACAAGACTTTCGATTTCCTTTACATGTCCTACGCCAAAGAATAATCAATATTGGAGACAATCGTGCCGACCGCATCAAAAGCTCACGATACCACCAGACCGCCCGCCGAGGTTTCTTTCGGCGAGGCTTTTATCTACTGGCTGAAGCTGGGTTTCATCAGCTTCGGCGGTCCCGCCGGACAGATCAGCATAATGCACCAGGAGCTGGTGGAGAAGCGTCGCTGGATTTCCGAACACCGCTATCTGCACGCGCTCAACTATTGCATGCTGCTGCCGGGACCGGAGGCGACCCAGCTCGCGATCTACATCAGCTGGCTGCTGCATGGCGTGCGCGGCGCGGTGATCGCGGGCGTGCTGTTCTTCCTGCCGGCTTTCGTGCTGCTGTCGCTGCTGGCAGGGATCTATCTCGCCTTTGGCGACGTGCCCACGGTGCAGGGTGTCTTTTACGGTATCAAACCCGCGGTGGTGGCGGTGGTGCTGTTCGCCGCCTGGCGCATCGGCTCGCGCGCGCTGAAGAATGAAATCCTCTGGGCCATCGCCGCGCTGGCCTTTGTCGGCATCTTCGTCTTCAAGATCGACTTTCCATGGATCGTGCTGGCGGCCGCCGTGCTCGGCGCGATCGGTGGGAAAATCATGCCGGCCAAGTTCAAGGCGGGCGGCGGGCATGGCGCCTCCCATAAGCAGTACGGCCCCGCGCTGATTGACGACGACACCCCGCCGCCGGCTCATGCGCGTTTCTCCTGGGGCAGGTTGGCCGCCACGGTGGCGGTGTTCGTGCTGATCTGGGTGATTGCCATGGCGGCGATACACGGGATGCCCGATCTCTACAACATGGGCGAGTTCTTTACCAAGGCGGCGTTTCTGACCATCGGCGGGGCGTATGCCGTGCTGCCCTATGTTTACCAGGGCGCGGTGGAGCACTTCGGCTGGCTCACCGGTCCGCAGATGATGGATGGCCTGGCGCTGGGCGAAACCACGCCGGGGCCGCTCATCATGGTGGTGACCTGGGTAGGCTATCTCGGCGGCATCACCAAGGAAGTGTTTGCCAACCCGGTCGCCGCCGGTATTGCCGGCGCGAGCGTCGCGACCTTTTTTACTTTCCTGCCGTCCTTCCTGTTCATTCTGGCGGGCGGGCCGCTGGTCGAGGCGACACGCGGCGAGCTCAAATTCACCGCGCCGCTGACCGCCATCACGGCGGCCGTGGTTGGCGTCATTCTCAACCTGGCGGTGTTTTTCGCCTGGCATACCTTCTGGCCCACGGCCACGGAAGCCGCGCCGTTTGCCGGCAGCTTCGAGTGGTTCCCCGTCATCGTCGCCATCGCCGCTTGCATCGCCCTTTGGAAATATAAGGCCGACATCATGCAGGTCATCGGCGTGTGCGCCCTGCTGGGCCTTGCCTACACCTACCTTGTCACTTGAGGAGTCCACATGCCTTATACCAGATCAAACCGCTGTCCTGCGATCCCGCGCGTCTCAAGGGACTGTCCGAGAAACTGATCGTCAGTCACTACGAGAACAACTACGGTGGCGCGGTGAAGCGGCTCAATGCCATCACCGAGCAGCTCGCGGCGCTCGATTTCGCCAGGGCGCCGGTGTTCACGATCAACGGATTCAAGCGCGAGGAGCTGATCGCGACCAACTCGATGATCCTGCACGAGCTTTATTTTGACGGTCTCGGCGAGCAGGGGGTCCGCCGGGCGCGCTCAAAGACGCCCTTATGCGCGATTTTGGGGGCATCGAGCGCTGGCAAGCGGAGTTCAGTGCCATGGGCAAGGCGCAGGGAGGGGGTTCCGGCTGGGTGCCGCTGGTGTATTCGGCGCGCGACAACAGGCTCGTCAACCAGTGGGCCGCCGATCATACCCCTGTCATCTTGCACGGGGCGTGCCCATTTTGGCGCTCGACATGTATGAGCATTCGTACCATATTGACTATGGCGCGAAAGCGGCTGCTTATGTCGATGCGTTCATGCAAAATATCAACTGGGCCAATGTTATTCGTCTTTACCGGGAGTGTTTGTCGTGAACCGAACCATATCGCCTGATGACCTCAAGCAGCTTCTTTATCTGCGCAAGAACGTTCTCGTTCTGGACGTGCGCCGCAAAAGCGATTACCAGACCGACAGCCAGAAAATTTCCGGCGCCGCCTGGCTTGATCCGGACAAGCTCGCGCAGTGGAGCACGGCGCTGCCGCTCGACCGGGATATCGTGGTCTATTGCGCGCGCGGTGGTTCGGTGAGCAATTCGGTGGTGGATCAGTTGCAGGCGAAGGGCGTCAAGGCGCGATACATTGAAGGCGGTTTCGAGGCTTGGAAATCCAGCGGTGGAGAGACAGCTAGTAAATGAAGCGATGTGCGTTTCAAGTTATAGAGGCGTGGACAATTTTGCCGGGAGCAAAATTGCTTGCCCCATCCATGGGGCTCGCCCTCGCGGTAGAACTGCTCGGGCCAGCCTCCGGCTGTCCAAAATTGTCCCCGACAATTTTGTGGGCGCGCTGAAACGCGCCCCAGGAGCGGCACATGGATGTGCCGTTTGCGGAGCTGAGGATGCAAAGGGGCGGCCGCCAGGGAAGGCGGCCCTCAAGGGTGCCGGAGGCGATGTTGTCGGAAAATAGCGCAGACATGTCATGAAATGGGTCACCCGGGAACGTCCGAAAATAGACCGCGTCGCCTGTCCGTGGTTGATCGCGCGGTTTATCGACAAAGCACCCGAATTTCTTTATGTGCCGGCGGAGAATGTGCTTCAGGTTGCGCGCGAAACCGGCGCGATTCCCTACGACATTCCCGGCGTCGAGATGTCCCACGACGGTGAGTTGTGCAGCTTCGATGCCTTTCTCAAGAAATACAAACTGACCGATCCCGCGCTGCATCAGCTCGCCGTCATCGTGCGTGGCGCCGACACGGCCCGGCTCGATCTGGCGCCGCAGGCCCCAGGCCTCATGGCGCTGTCGCTCGGTCTGTCGCGCGTGTTCCCGGACGACCATGAAATGCTGTGCCACGGCATGGTGATGTATGATGCGCTCTATGCGTGGTGCCGCGACTGCCAGAAAGAAACGCACGGCTGGCCGCCCGGGTAAAGAGACGCGCGCGCAGCGCGCAACGGCTCGTCTCCCTCTCCCTCCGGGAGAGGGAATGAGGGCACGCCATCGTATTCGCGAAGTTTACGAATGGCTCTTCGCCGCCAACGGTCATCAGCGCTGGTGGCCGGGGGATTCCACTTTCGAAATCATGGTTGGCGCCGTGCTGACGCAGAATACCGCCTGGACCAACGTGGAAAGGGCGATTTCCAATTTAATACAAGCTAAAGCGCTGTCACCCGAGGTGATCGTCAGGGCGCATCCCCGTCGTCTCGCCGCCTGGCTCAGGCCCTCCGGCTATTTCAACATCAAGGCCAAACGCCTGAAAGCCCTGTGCCGCTGGGTGATGGAGCAGGGCGGCGTCAAAAAGCTTGCAAGGCTTTCCACGGATCAACTCCGTCATGCGCTTCTGGATGTTCATGGCATCGGACCTGAAACCGCCGATGATATCCTGCTTTACGCCTTCAACCGTCCGGTGTTTGTGATTGATGCGTATACACGGCGCATTTTTGCGCGCCTGGGACTGATTGCCGGCGATGAACATTACGAGGCATTGCGTGGCTTGTTTGAGAGCGAGCTCGAATTTTCAGCGCCACTATTCAATGAATATCACGCCCTGATCGTTGCCCATGGCAAGGATGTCTGCAAAAAACGGCCATTATGCGGAAACTGTTCCTTGGCCGAAGCATGTCCCTCCGTGGCGCCACATAAATCTGCGAGAGATTGACACTGACCCCAGCATAGGTACATTGACGGCGCCAACTGCAAGGAGGATTTGCCCATGGCAACGGATAGAAAAAAGGGTCATTTCACGTTCCGCACCGCCGCTGTGCTGTTGATGGCCTCGGCCGCGTGGGAGTTGCTTTCGATCACTTCCGAAGTGCCCCTGTTTGGAGAGATTCGTGGCGGCATCAGCGCCGGTATCTCCCATCTCGTTTATGCCGCGCTTTTTCTGGGGCTGGGGATTGGCTTGTGGAGCGCGAGAAGGTGGGGCTACACGCTGGTGTTCGTGACGACCGCTCTTTATACCTTGGACAAATTGCAGTTGATACTGGATCGCATGGCGCTGGAGACATTCATCAAGGCCCGGATGAGCGGGTTCGAGAGCCAACTGCAATCGCAAGGCATTGATGAAACTCTTATTACGCAGGCGATTGTGTTGATGGCGGTGGTAGTAGTCCTTTGCTGGTGGGGTTTCGCGCTATACACCTGGTGGCGACGTGATTACTTCAAGGATAACGGGTGATCGCTACCCGTTATAGATACTGACCAAGATAGGCCGGGATGCGCTCTTCCAGCCAATAACGCGCTCGCCACGGCCACGCGCCCGCTACAAAGCCCACATGGCCGCCGTGTGTCGAGACCTCCAGGACCACGGATTCAGAAAGTTCATTTTGTCCCGGGATGGCTTTTTCGGTCATGAACGGGTCATCGCGCGCGTGCAACAGGAGCGTGGGAACGGTAATCCCCTTGAGGTATTGGCGCGAACTCGACACGGTGTAGTAATGGTCAGCGCCGTCAAAACCGTGCAGGGGGGCGGTGACGTACTCATCGAAATCGCGGAAACTTTTCAGCGTCGACAGATCCTGGATGTTGAGCGGCAGCTTGATACGGCGGCGTTTCTCGACAACGGTGCCGCGCAGGGAGCGTAAGAGTTGCCATTGGTACAGTCGCGAGAAGCCGTGATTCAACCGCTCCGCGGCGCCGCGCAGCACATAGGGCACCGACACCGCGACGGCCGCGCGCAACGGCGCCGCGCCGCCGGCCTTGCCCAGCCATTTGAGCAGAACGTTTCCTCCCAGCGAGAAACCGACCGTGGCCAGCGGCGTGCGCGGTTCGCGGCGGCGGAGCGTATTTATAAAATGGGAAAGATCACCGGTGTCGCCGGAATGATAGCTGCGCGCCAGGCGATTGGGCTCGCTGCTGCAACCACGGAAGTGCATGATCACACCACGCCAACCGCGGCGCTCGATCGCCTGCATGATTCCGCGGGCATAGGGCGAGTCGGATGATCCCTCCAGACCGTGCAGAACGATCACGATCGGCCCGCTGCCATGTTCAGACCAGTCAAGGTCGATGAAATCGCCGTCGGGCAGTTCCAGACGTTCGCGCCAGAAGCGGATTTCCGGTGCCTGCCGCACCAGACGCGCCCACAGGGTCTGCGCATGCGGACCGCGGCACCACCACGCGGGCTGAAAGCATCCATCCATGGAGGAGATTTTTTATATCAAAATGAAAGCCAGGATTTTAGCCACGGAGGTCACAGAGTACACAGAGATAGGAAAAAAAGGCTTTCACTCTGTGACCTCTGTGGCCCGTTTTTTTCATTTTATGGGTCTTACTGGCATGGTCAGGTATCGGGCCCAGATCGTCTGCCACCAGCGCAGGCGGCCGGCGGGTAACGGGCGTTTGGCTTCCAACGGTTGCGGGGGTATCAGGCTCAGTACCCAGCCGGGCAGCGGTGGATTGTTGCTGAAACCGCAGGAGACCCCAAGATTGTCGGGATCGAAGATTTTGATCAGCGCGGGATCTTGTTTGCTGTCCGCGTACACAATTCCGCAGTAATCCTCATAGTGCTCTTTGCGCAGGAGCGCATCCACTTCGTTGATGAATTTCACAACATCCTCGGTTGAGGATATTTGGGTGGGAACCGGTGTGCCGATGGCGTAGATGTACCAGCCGGCATCGGCCTTGCCGCGCACCACTTTCCAGAATTCGTCGAGTTGTTGCCAACTCAGCAGGCTGCTGAAATTTCCACGAAAGGCTTTGTAAAACGCGTCACGGCTGTTCATGGTCCCTACCGATCGGGCTGATGGAGCCATTATCGCATATCGGAGAGCTTGTCCTTAAGCGACTCAATGGCGAAGCCCAATCCGAGGTCGAGCTTCTTGTTGCAGAATTCCAGCAGGGGCAGGCAACGATTGATCAGATCCGGCAGAAACGGCACCAGCTTGCCGCCTTCGTTGGCGCCGAGCATCTTGAGCGCGGTTTCGAGGTCGGGTTGTTCGATGACGGCCTCTTCGGGTTTCGGGGCCTCCTCCTGATAGCTGACGCCGAGGCGATTGCCACCGGCCGCCTTGGCGAGTGTCATACGCTGCTCGGCGAGCGCGAGCAGTTCCTCGATGGTTTCACCGGGGTCGCGGCCGAGCGTGGACAAGCCCAGGCTGATCGTCAGCGGGATGGATACACTTTCATTCTTGAAAGGCTCGGCGGCTGCCGCCGTGCGTGCCCGTTCGCAGAGCACGGCGGCTTCCATGCGCCCGGAAGACGGTGCCAGGATGGCAAACTCACTGCTGTCGATGCGTGCCACGGTATCTTCGGTGCGGCTGGTGGCCGCCAGAATCTTGGCGAGCCAGACCAGAATCCGATCGCTGACCTGGTCACCGTGCTTTTTGTAGATGGTGCGGAAATCATCAATATCAACGCGTATAACCGACAGATCGATATTATGGCGTCTGGAGTAGGCCAGGTCCTGCACCCCGTGCTGGATGAGATAACGCCGGCTGTGGAGTTGCGTGAGCGGATCGACCGCCGTCTGCTCTTCGAGTGCGGTGGTGGTTTCCTCCAGCTTGCGCGCAGTCTGGTCGAGCTTGGCGTGCGCGCGGGTTCGTGCCAGTAACTGTACGCCGTCAATGGGTTTGATGATGAAGTCGGTGGCGCCGCAGGCGAACGCACGCTCGCGTGTCAGCTCGTCATCCGCACCGGTAATGACAATGATGGGGATACTGCGAACACGCTCGGTGTCGGTGGCACGAATACGGCAGATGAGTGAGTAGCCGTCGAGCTTGGGCATCTGGATGTCGGAAACCAGAACCTGGATGGAATCATCCTTCAGCAGCTGTTCCCAGGCAGTTTCGCCGTCCTCGGCCTCGATGAGTTCAAATTCGCTGCTCAGGATCTTGCTGATGGCCTTGTGAATGATGCGCGAGTCGTCCGCCACCAGCACCCGCACCTTCTCGGCCGCGGGCGCGGGGGGTTCCGGTATCCTGCTCATTCCATGACCGGCATGGATGTTGGCATCCTGCATGGCTTTGCCGGCGCCGGGTGTTTCTGTGTCCATTCGATTAACCATAGCGCAGCCATGGGCACATTCAAAGTCTTGAATAGGCTTGAATATCAGACCGAATGAGGCGATGGCGGCGTTTATGCCGGTGAAACCGGCGTAACGCTAGGCGCGGCGGCTGCGCCAGTACCCGATCGCGCCGGGCAGGAGCGAAACCACGATGATGGCGAGGATCATGAAGGTGAGGTTGCGTTTCACGACCGGGATGTTGCCGAAGAAATAACCGGCCAGCACGAACGACAGGACCCACAGCAGCGTGCCGAGGATACTGAAGGAAAAAAACCGGAGGTAGGGCATGCGGCCGATGCCCGCCACGAACGGCACGAAGGTGCGGATGATGGGAAGAAACCGCCCGATCATCACGGCCTTGGCGCCATGACGCGCGTAAAATTCCTGTGCGCGTTCCAGATGCCGGGGGTTGAGGAATCGTGCATCGTGACGGCGGAACACCTTGGGGCCCAGGTGGTGGCCGACCCAGTAATTGGTGTTGTCACCGCAGATTGCCGCGCTGATGAGGATAACGATGATCCACGTCACGTCCATGCCGCCCGCCGCCGCCAGCGTTCCGGTGACAAACAGCAGGGAATCGCCGGGCAGCAGCGGCATGATCACAAGACCGGTCTCGGCGAAAACGATCAGGAAGAGAAGCAAATAAATCCACGAACCGTACTCGCGGACGAATGCGCCCAGGTAATGGTCGAGGTGCAGAAAGATGTCAATAACCTGCGCGATGATCTCCATGACAGTTGGCTACCGGAAATACCACAAGACCAGCACGCCGAAAACAATGCGATAAATCGCGAATGACGTGAAATTGTGATTTGAAACGAAGCGCAGAAAAATCTTGACCACAATGAGCGCGGACAGGAAGGAAGCCACAAACCCGGTGGCGAAGATCGGGACATCGGCGGCCTCGAACAGGGCATGGTTTTTTATCAGCTCGAAAAACGTGGCCGCGAACATGATCGGCATCGCCAGCAGAAAGGAAAACTCGGTGGCGGCGGTGCGCGACAGGCCGGCGAGCAACCCGCCCATGATGGTGGCGCCGGCGCGCGACACGCCGGGGAAGAGCGAAAATGTCTGGGCGATGCCAATTTTCAAGGCGTCCACCGGACCGAGATTTTCCATGCTGGTGACGCGCACACGTAGAGGCAGCCGTTCGATCCACAGGATCACGAACCCGCCGACGATGAGCGCCCACGCCACGGTTATGGGATTGAATAAGTACGTCTTGATCTGCTGGTGCAGCAACAGGCCCGCCACCGCGGCGGGAAGGAACGCAATGAACAGGTTCAGCAGAAAACGCTGCTCGTGCTTTGTGTTCAATCCCGTGATCAGGCGGCCGACACGTGCCCGATAATCCCAGACCACGCCAAGTATGGCGCCGAGCTGGATGACGATTTCGAACACCTTTCCTTTGTCGTCGTTGAAGTCGAGCAGATCACCCACGATGATCAGATGTCCCGTGGAAGATACCGGCAGAAACTCGGTCAATCCCTCGATGATGCCGAGAATCAGTGCCTTGATCAGCAGTGGAAGTTCCATGAGTCAGCCAATCAGCTCGTTATGTGAATGATAGCAGGCATTCATGCGCGCGATGTCGGACTTGTTCGCGGCCACGCCACCTGTCTGTCGACAGGTGTTCTCACGGAAATGATGACGGGAATTTCGCTGGAAAGACGACTTCAACCCATCTGTTTTTCGCGGATCTCATCGAGTGTTTTACAGTCGATGCAAAGTTCCGCGGTGGGCCTGGCTTCAAGACGCTCCACACCGATCTCGACACCGCAGACTTCGCAGTAGCCGTAGTCGCTGGTCTCGATGCGTTCGATCGCCTCGTCGATTTTCTTGATGAGCTTGCGTTCGCGGTCGCGTGAACGCAGCTCGAGGGACATGTCGGTTTCCTGGCTCGCGCGATCGTTCGGGTCAGGCGGATTTTCCGGCACATCGCGCATCTGTTGCACGGTGCGGGCGATCTCGTCTTCCAGTTCGCTTTTCCACGCGTTCAGCACAGCACGGAAATGTTCCTGCTGTTTCTTGTTCATGTACTTCTCGCCCTTTTTCGCCGCGTAGGGTTTGATGCCCATGACAGGCGAGATGGATTGTTCCTTTTCCTTCTTTTTTCTGGCCGGCATGCCTCAACTCCTGCAATAATGTTGCCCCTGAAGGGTGGGGGGTAAAAAAATAAGCGCGAATCTATATCAGAAAGCTTCCGGAGCCGCAACCAAAGAGTATAGATGCCGCCAACACGTATTGCCGTAACAGCGAATTTGACCTGTTTTTGTGGATAATTTCATGACACTCAAGGCATTGATCTTCGATGTTGACGGGACGCTGGCCGATACCGAGCGTGACGGGCACCGGCTGGCCTTCAATCAGGCATTCGCCGAGGCGGGGCTGGACTGGGCGTGGAATGTCGGTCTGTACGGCGAACTCCTGACGGTGACTGGCGGCAAGGAACGCATGCGCCATTATGTGGAACGCTATCGTCCGGATTATCGAAAACCCGCCAATTTCGACGCACTGGTAAAACGTTTGCACGCCGCCAAGACGCGTCATTACACCGACCTGCTGGAACGTGGTGGTATTCCGCTTCGACCGGGTGTGCGGCGCCTGCTCGATGAGGCGCGCCAGGCAGGGATTCGCCTCGCGATCGCCACGACCACCACGCCGGCCAATGTCCGCGCCTTGTTACAGCATACCGTCTCGCCCGATGCCGAGTCGTGGTTTGAAGCGATTGGCGCGGGTGACGTGGTGCCGGCAAAGAAGCCGGCGCCTGATATCTATCATCATGTTCTGGAACAGCTCAAACTTCCGCCCGCGCAATGCATGGCCTTCGAGGATTCCGAAAATGGCCTGTGCTCGGCGCACGCGGCGGGACTGAAGACCGTCATCACCGTCAACGACTATACACGTCAACATGATTTCCGCGGCGCGACAATCGTGCTGAATCATTTCGGAGAACCCGGCCGGGCGTTTCAGGTTCTGTCCGGGCCGCCGGCGAACGGCTCGAGAATTCTCGATCTCACATTGATCAGGCAATTGCTGTCCGATCCATGAACCCAACCGCTGCGCGTCTCTCGAAGATCGAACCGTTCCATGTCATGGATATTCTTGCCCGTGCCCGTGCCATGGAGTTGCAGGGCCGCTCCGTGATCCACATGGAAATCGGCGAGCCGGATTTTCCCACGGCGCCAGCGATCGTTCAGGCGGGCATCGCGGCGCTCCAGGCTGGGCACACGCATTACACCCCCGCGCTCGGCCTGCCGGAACTGCGCGCCGCCATCGCCTCGAGCTATCCGGCCCATGTTCGGCCGGATGCCGGCAGGGTGGTGGTCACGCCCGGCGCCTCCGGCGCCTTGCAACTGATATTTGCCGCATTGATCAATCCGGGCGATCAGGTGCTCATGGCCGACCCTGGCTATCCCTGCAATCGCCATTTTGTCAGTCTGTTCGAGGGTGAGCCACTGACCATCCCGGTGGATGCCTCGACCGGATATCAGTTGAATGCCGATCTGGTTCGCCGACGCTGGACCAGGCGCACGGTGGCCGTGCTGCTGGCCTCACCGTCCAATCCCACGGGCACCCTTATTCCGCCGGATGGGATGGCCGAGATAGTCCGGGCCGTGGAAGAACGGGGCGGAGTATTGATCGTGGATGAGATCTATCACGGTCTCGTTTACGGGGAAGAGGCGGTGACAGCGTTGTCGCATTCGCAGAATCTGTTCGTGGTGAACAGTTTCTCCAAATATTACGGCATGACCGGCTGGCGGCTGGGGTGGATGGTGGCGCCAATCTCTTACGTCCCTGCCATCGACAAACTGGCCCAGAATATTTTTCTCGCCGCCAGCACGCCGGCGCAATACGCTGCGCTGGCCGCTTTCGAGGCCGTGGTGCAGCAGGAATTGCAGAACCGTCGGGATGTTTTTCGTGAAAGGCGCGACTTTCTTCTGCCGGCCTTGCGTGAGCTGGGTTTTGAGATCCCGCTGGTCCCACAAGGCGCCTTCTATTTATATGCGGATTGCTCGCGGTTTACCGCTGACAGCCAGGCCTTTGCTCTCGGGCTGCTGGAGCAAACCGGGGTGGCCATCACGCCGGGCCTCGACTTCGGGAGTCATCGGGCGGCGCAGCATGTGCGCTTTTCCTACGCCAACACGCTCGAGAATCTGCGCGAGGGCGTGTCGCGTTTGCGGAATTATCTTTAAGGAAACTCTGATTTATTAGTTTTCAACGCAGAGACGCAAAGACGCAAAGATTTTTTCAGTTATTTTTCCGAGCTTTTTCTTTGCGCCTTGGCGTCAAATAATCATAATTAATCAGACCTTCCTTAATTTTTATTCCTTGTCAGATTGTCACGCAGCCGGGCGTAGGCTTCCTCGAGTTTTTCCAGCACCGGTTTCGCTTTGCCGAGCTGCCCGCTGTCCGCCATTTCCTCGAGTCGTGCCGCCGCGTCATGCATGGCATCAGCCTGGAAGTAGGCGCTTGAGCTTTTAAGGGTATGTGCCTCGCGCGCGGCGCGCAGGGCGTCGTTGGAGGCCAGCGCTTCATGCAGTGAACTCAGTCTCTGCGTGGCTTCCTTGACGAAGATTTCAGCCAGTTTAGAGTCTGCTACGGCGCTTTTTTCCATGGCTGATGCAATAACTGGTCCGTCTGAAGGCGGCGCTTCCTCCGCGGCGGAGACCGGAGATATCTGGTAGCGTTTCAAGGTGTCGGCAAGTACGTTGCTGTCTATGGGTTTGGTCAGGAAATCATTGACCTTCAGCGCGCGGCAGCGCGCTATTTCCTCATCCGATGCGCCCGCCGTGAGCACAACGACCGTAACCTTGGCGCGCACGCCAGGCAGGGCGCGGATGGCCTCGACGGTTTCAATTCCGCTGATATCCGGAAGATGCAGATCCATGAGAATCAGGCCGTAATCCTCGTGCGTCGCTGCGTGGATGGCTACACGTCCGTTTTCCGCGATATCGGCCGAGTAGCCCAATCTGGACAACATTTTCAGCATGATTTCCTGATTGATGTCGCTGTCCTCCACAAGCAGCAGGCGCGCGAGTTTTTTGCGCATCCCGGACAACGTGTATTTGGTGACCAGGCCTGTCCGCTGGCGTTCCTGTTCATCCATGGACCGGGTCGCCATGACAGCTTTCAACGCATCTTGCAGGTCTTCCGGAGGGATGGGTTTGCCGAAGTAACCGGCAAAGCCGAGTTGGTTCAGTCGCTGTGCATCGCCGCGCACGCCCGCCGAGGTCAGGATGACCAGAACGGTATCGCGTGTTTCCGGCTGTGACTTGATTTCGCACCCGAGTTCTTCGCCGCTCAGGTTGGGCAGGAACATATCCACCAGCACCAGATCGAAGTGGAAGTCCGATCCGGCGGCGGAACGAATCATTTGCAGTGCCGCGTTGCCATTACCGATGGACTGCACTTCCAGGCCCAGCGCTTTCAGCTGGTCCACCAGCCCCACGCGCGCCGGGAAATTGCCGTCAGCCACCAGTACGCGCAATCCTTTGAGGTCAATCCGCATGGGCGAAGGGACAACGCTCATCGCGGCAGGCTTGCGGAAATCGGCAGTGAACCAGAAAACACTGCCCTTGCCTTCCTGGCTCTTCACGCCGATTTGTCCGCCCATGGCTTCCACCAGTTCCTTGCTGATCGTGAGACCAAGACCGGTGCCGCCGTAGCGACGCGACGTTGAGGTACCCGCCTGATTGTAGGGCTGAAACAGTTTTGCCTGATCTTTTGCCGAGAGCCCTATGCCGGTGTCGGCGACTTCCACGTGCAGCCGCACTCGACCCTTGGATTCGTCGGGAAGCTTTTTGACGCTCAGGACAACCTCGCCGGTAGGGGTGAATTTGATGGCGTTGCCGAGCAGGTTAATAATGATCTGCCGCAAGCGCCCAGGATCGCCGAGCAGGCGGCTGGGCACGTCGTTCTGGATCAGATTGGTGAGCGAGAGTCCCTTGGCATGCGCCTGTTGTGCGAGCAGCGCGGCGGATTTTTCGACGCAATCGCGCAAGTCGAATTCGATTTCTTCCAGCTCAAGCTTTCCCGCTTCTATCTTGGAGAAATCCAGCAAATCGTTAATCAGGGTGAGCAAGCCGCTGGCCGAGGATTTGATGATGTCGACGTGACGGTGCTGTTCCCTGGTCAGTTTTGTCTCAAGCACCAAGTCGCTCATCCCGATAATGCTGTTGATGGGTGTGCGCAGCTCGTGGCTCATTTTGGCGAAGAAATCGCTTTTGGCCTTGCTGGTGAAATCGGCGCGAGTGAGCGCCTCGCGCAGCGACTGGGTTCTGGTTTGCACAAATTCGTCGGCTTCGCGCGCCATGCGGTAGGACGCGTATTGTCCCCACATGGCGAACAGGAAGGGCATGGCATCCACGGTCCACAGGGCGATGTTGGAGGTTTGGGCGAGAATGATGCTATCGAGGGTGATATCGCCTTGCATTACGTAACTCACCAGCAGTGTCGCGATGACGACACTGGTACTGGCGATATACACACCATACAGAGCGTATTTCGAGGCTTTCTCCCGAAGAAGCAGGAGATCCTCCGCGCGTAGTTGCCGCTGATCCATGAGATTTCGACACCGCCCCGTCTGCTGAGGCTTTAGCCTAAGTGTAGTTTGGTTTTAGCGGTGGGAATCGCTCTATGGCAGGTACGGAGGGACCACCCGGTCGCGGCGGTTCGGGCGGGAGGGCGGGTGAAACAGTAAACGCTGGGATCCGGCTTAGAGCCGGATGACGCCACCCAGGTATTTAGGCACGTGGTGCGGGTCCACGCCCCCCCAGGTCCTTGTCCACGGCTGCCGTGACGAGCGCGGCGGTCGGCGGGCTTAAGGCAGCGCGCAGGTTTCCCGGAAAGCGCTGTTCGGCAACCAGCACGAGTTTCCCGTAGCGCTGCGGGTGGCGTCCGTCATCCAGCATCGAACTCAGTTGCCTGGCGAACTGTTCCGCCACATGCTCCGTGGGTTCCTGTTCGGAGCTCAGGGCATGGCGCGCCTGTCCACGGCTGTCGAAGCTGCGTCCGGGCTTGTCGGCGCCGATGTCCTTGTTTTTCAGCCGGCCTGCGGGATGGGGGATGTCATGCAGCAGGTTCAGGCCCTTGCCGGGTCCTTTGTTTTCAAAAAGCCGTGCACCCCCCGATGGGCCCCCAGAATCCAGATGTTATTCATCATAAGAGTACCCCGGCTCTGATCTGATGATGTTTCGTCGGGACTTTTTACATCTTACCGGATGTGGCGATAATCGTGCATCATTCCCAACGCACGCGCTAAATCCTTGATTGATCGCAGCAAGATTTTTTCTGAAGGAGTGGCGATGAGGAAATTCCTGTGCAGGAGATATTATTGCCAGCATGAATCTGTAAGCGGAATCTTACACTACGACCGTTCATCCCGGTCATGTGATTCGCCGCTGTGGGATTTTTATTCAGGAAATAATTTTCAAATCAGCATGTTTCGTTGATTATTTCTCATCTACGCCGTGAGTGGCACGGGAATTGCCATTTATTATGATGGCGATGCCCGAATTACCGGCGTGGAGGGGAGGGGGAGAAATGAAGAAGTGGCTGAATAACATTAAATCGAGAATGTCGGCGCTGACATCCGCCAAGACGGATGACGCCGGATGGCAGGAGACGGCCGCGATGGTTTACGTCGGGGATATCTACGCCGTGCTGTTGCGCGATCGTGCCGCGCGCCGGCACGGCGGTACATTAGAGTCAGCTGACCACTTCGGAGAGCGGAGCCGCCTGCGGCGACAAGGCCGGCGCGAGTTCTTCGCCTTTCGCCTGGGCGCTCGACGGCGAGGCCACCGGCTTGTCGAGCCGCCGCGCCACGCCTTCGAATAGCGCGTTTTGCTCGATGGTCAGCGACTTGTTGAAGATCTCGCCATCGACCACCGCCGTGCTCTGCAGCTTGACGTTGTTGGCGTTGATGGTGCCGCTGAAGGTGCCCTGGATGGTCGTTTCCGGCGCGATGATCTTGCCCTCGACCTTGGCCCCCTCGCAGATCATGAGCTGCGAGGCATGAATATCGCCGATCACGCGCCCGAAAATCTGCACGGTACCGGCACAGACAATATTGCCCGTGACCAGCATGCCCTGGCCAAGGACCGAGACAACGTCCTTGCCGGGCGCCGCTTCCACGTTGAGCCTGGGCTCGCCCGCGGGTTGCTTGGCATTCTTCATATCGCGCTCGCCTTTGGATTGGGAAAAATAGCTCAACTCCAGTCTCCTCGCTTACGGCTCTGACGGTTCCGGCGTCATTCGACCGGACGTCATTATCCGTTAATATCGGGCGCCGGCCAGCGGAAGTTGGAAATACGGATAACGCCGCTCGGTTCCCGTCACGCGATAGCGGCGTTAACTAAATCCGACACCGCCGGCGCGGCGGGACTTGTATCGGCGCCCGCGCGCGGCTTTAAGATAGGACCCATGAACGACGAGGTATTGAAAGCGGCGGTAGGCCGGTTCCTGAAGAATGTCAGCTTCAAGGCGCAGAACGAAATCGAAAAAGTCGTTCGCACCGCCGTCGCCACGGGAAAATTGCATAGCGGCGAAAGCCTCACCGCCGCGG
>Ga0209521_10001482_pt1 | contig 19154 bp, 17 predicted proteins | sample Rifsed19ft4_FD_184016 | JGI IMG/M metagenome (GOLD analysis project Ga0209521, IMG submission 184016) | Soil microbial communities from Rifle, Colorado, USA - sediment 19ft 4 (version 2) | ecosystem: Environmental > Terrestrial > Deep subsurface > Rock core/Sediment | place: Rifle, Colorado...
CACAACCCCCAGTCCGCCTTGCACACTTTCGCCATGTAATCGATGTTGATTGTCTCGTCGTCATGACTGCCGACGTCATGCTCGCGCACCAGCATGAGTGTGTCGATGGCGTCCTTCTCATTGAGCCGGAAGATCTGCATCTTTTCGAGCAGGAGGTCGACCAGCGAAATCGTGGGTGAGTCAATCGCAAGGCGGCCCCTAAAGTCGATCGTGTGGGAGAATTCGAGGACGTCATAGAACACATCAGAATGCAGGCGGTGATCTGCAGTGAAGAAGATCGACCGTCTGAGGCCGGGCACAGTTTTTATGCGGGGGTCATCCAGATACCCCAGCTCTTTGAACATCCTCTCGGTCTCGCCTTGCTCTTCTACGTAGGCCATGAAGTCGACATCCGTGAAGAAACGTCCCGTTTCCAATTGGATGTAATTGAACTTGGGGCAATGGATGTGAAATGCAAGCGCGCCGATGACCCGCAGAGTCAAGTTGCGCTCCTTGGCCTCGCCGAGAATCTTAGTGGCTTGCTCGAGGAATGGCTTCGGATCGGGGTGGTCAGGCGGCATCGTTGGTCCAGTTGGATGTTCAGTCAAGCTCTGTCAGCGGGCCGTACAAGAGCGGTTTCCTGTCGCGGAAGTAGTTGTACTTCAATCGCTTCTGGCGTTCCTCGGCGAGGTCTAACGTCGCCACGATCATGCCTTCGCGATCGTCCGGCATCTCCGCCAGAGTCATTCCGTCGGAGTCGACGATGCGACTCAACCCGATAAACCGGGCGTTGAGGCCAGGATCAAATCCGACGCGGTTGCACAAAACCACGGGGACGCGGTTTTCCAGTGCGCGTGAAGCGTAGACCGTGCGGATGAAGTTCTCGGATGTGCCCACGGTTCCTGTCCCCTCCCAGTGGGCCGTGATCGTCAGGAGCATTTCGGCGCCTTTGAGACACAAGACTCTCGCCGTTTCGGGAAACTCCAGGTCATAGCAGATTGGGATGGCGACCGTCGCAAAGTCAAGGCTGAAGACAGGCAGCTTTGTGCCCAAGGCGAAGAAGGATTCGGTTGGCGTGAAAATGTGCGTCTTACGGTACGAGCCGGCGAGCTCGCCATCGCGGCCGACAATGACGGCCGAATTGTACACCGTGCCTGTGGCGTCACGTTCAGCCATGCCGGCGAGGATGTACATGTTGTGCTCTCTCGCCTTCTCGCCGAGTGTTCGCGTGGTGGGGCCGGGTATCGGTTCAGCGACATCGTGGAACTTGTCTCCAAGACTATAACCTGCCGAAAGAATAAGCTCCGGGAACATGACCAGATCGGCACCCGCATCCGCCGCTTGGTCGACCCAGCCCAAGACCATTCTCCTCGTTGCATCTACGTCCTCAAGCACAACATCAAGCTGGACGGATGCCACGGTCACTTCTCGCTGAACTCCCATTGTGCAGATCCTCTTCGTGCTACAAGATCAACATGGCGTCACGGCTCGAGATTCTGGCTACCGGGCAGTCGCACAAGAGCGACTGCCCGGTAGCCAGAGAGAGAGGAATTCACACCCGCAGGGGAAGGCTATTCAGGCGGGATCTCTCCATACAGGAGGTTGAGATCGACCCCCTGCCCCCTTCGGATACTCGCGGCGATAAAGTAGATGACCACTCCGACGATGTAGATGCCAAGCAAGAAGGCGATCGCGATCGGGCCGACCGGGCCGCTGAAGGCCGGCAGGCTGAACGAGGAGTACAGGATCAAGCTAAAGAGGATGAGGTTGACCACTCCCGCGATCGTCACCAGAGGAATGCCGGCAATCTTGCTGCGAACTATGTCTGGAGCAGCCGCGAACAGTTCGGGCTTGCGGTACGGAAGCAGAATCGCCGCGAAACTGGTAATCCAGAAGGCGATGGAGAATATCGCGATGTAGTTGAAGACGTAGTCGAACAGCGGTGTGAAGATGGACGCCCACAGCAAGATCAGAGCGATGACCCCCACAGCTACCGTTGCCGACCACGGCGAGCGGGTCTTCTGGGTTACCTTGGTGAGCCAGACGGGCGTGATCTGATCAAACGACCACGCGAACAAGTTGCGCACACAGATCGTGAACATCACGAAAAGCAAGAGGTAGTACCACAAGAAGAAACTGATGTCCATCAGCACAAGCAAGAGAGTGTTCGAGGTGAGCAGGCTGGCGAAGAAGTTCAACACACCCGCAACCGGCAGAGGATTGACGCTGGTGTTGTACTCCAGAAACGCTGCCGCGTTGTTGAACTGAGTGCCGACAACAGCGTAGTACGCACCCATGACAGCCATGTACAGGATGAACCCGAACGCCAGGGAGGCCAGGATGGCGTAGCTCTGTGTCTTCTGGGGCTCCTTCACCTCGCCGCCCACGTAGGCGGAGTAGGTGAAGCCGATATAGACCCAGTATCCCAATGGAAGCGCCAGGATGACCTGCCAAAACGAGGCCGGTACTTCCGTCCAGCCGTTCGTCCGCGCCAAGTCAATGATCCCGCTATAGGCATTGTTCATGCCGCCTGTCGACGACATGAACGAATTAAACGCCTGGATGAACTCGGCGCGGCTGCTGAAGATGAATATCCCCAGCGTTATCAGCGTGCCAAGCGTCGCAATCACGAAGAAGAAGTTTAGGAAACGACGCAGGAACTTCATACCGAGAAGCTGCACAATCACCACGGTGACCAGCACAATCACGCCAAAGATGAAGCTGGCCGACGGCGTTTGGATGTAGAGGCCGGCGTTGTACAGCCCATCGTTGTGAAGTGCGTAGCCAAGAGTGGTGAGGCTGACTGCGAGCGCGTAGTTCACGGCCCACTGCGTGTAGATTCCTATTCCGAGGAATTGTGACCACGTGAACCCCCAGTTCGACATGAATCCAATCGCCGGATGCAGGACGCGCCCATTGTAGACGTACTCGCCGCCTGACCGGGGCATGGCGCCGGCCAGCAGACTGTATGTCAGCCCATTAAAGACGGCCAGCACAGTGCCGACGATCAGGATGAGAAAGATGTTGGCGCCCGGGAAGAGCGCGCCCGCAAAGAACGGCGTGATGGCGATCACCAGCCCCAGCGCGTAGCCTATCACGTTGAATGAGAAGGTGTCGAAGAATCCAAACTCGCGGACCAGCCCTGAGGCCTTTCTGGCAAATAACTCTGGGTGGGAAACTTCGGCGGTCATTGGTCTTCTCCTCTGCGCATTGCTCGAATCGTTATCGGTTGGTCGACAGTAGGTGATCTTCATTCGGGAAAGAGAGGATTGACGATGTCGCCTCCTTTACTGCAAGAATGTAGCACTAGCCTGCGGGCCAAGTTGAACGGTCGCCCACGAGTGGTCGGGGGCCTACGCTCGGGCCCAGCTCCTGCGATATTGGGCTTCCTTTTGGTGCAGTCTCCCAAGGCGCTCCGTGTGAACCGAGACTGAGCAACTCGGGGTGGGGTTAGAGTACCCCCGGCCGTGAGTTGCTAGAATTTCCGGCTCCAGGTTCTTGGCCAACGTTCGATCACGACCTTCTTCTGAGTGAAGAATTCGACGGCATCCATGCCTTGGCCATGCATCGTGCCGAAGAAGCTCTCCCTCCATCCACTGAAGGGAAACCAGGCCATCGGCGCGGCGACTCCGATATTGACTCCGACGTTACCCACATTCGCTTCGTACCGGAATTTCCGGGCCGCTGGACCGCTCGTTGTGAACAAGCACGCCATGTTGCCGTAGCGCCCCCTGTTCACAAGTGCGATAGCCTCATCTACCGTGTCAACATGGACCAGGCTCAGTACGGGGCCGAAAATCTCGGTTTCGGCAACTTCGCTCGCAGGCGGTAAATCCTGGAGCACCGTGGGACGGACAAAGAACCCTTTCTCGTAACCCCGCACCGTCGGGTTGCGACCATCTACCAGCAGCCTGGCGCCTTCGTCGGCGGCCTTCTGGATCAGATTCTGGATACGCTCCTTGCTTTGCCCGGTGATTACCGGCCCCATCTCAGTTCCCTCATCCAAGCCATAACCGACAACGCGCCTCTTGGCTGCCTCGGCGATGGCCTGGCTGAACGGTTCGCGGGCCTCGCCAACCGTCAAAGCCAGGGATCCAGCGAGGCAGCGCTGCCCGGCGGAGCCGAAGGCGCTGTCGGCGACGATCTGTGATGTCATCTCCATCTCGGCATCCGGCAGGACAATCAGCGGGTTCTTGGCGCCGCCATGTGCTTGCACTCGCTTGCCGTTGCTGGTCCCCCGTGAATAGATGTACTTCGCCACGGGTGTCGAACCGACGAAGCTCACTGCGCGGACGTCGGGATGGTCGAGGATCCCATCCACCGCTTCCCTGGCACCGTTGACCAAATTCACCACACCTGGCGGCAGGCCAGATTGGTCCAACAATTCGAAGACCCTGTGCATCGTCAGGGGCGTTCTCTCCGACGGCTTCACCACCACAGTATTCCCGCAAGCGATCGCATAGGGGAAGAACCAGAAAGGTATCATCCCCGGGAAGTTGAAGGGGGTGACGATGCCGCAAACGCCCAAGGGCTGGCGCATCATGAACTCGTCGATGCCGCTGGCGATGTCCTCCGAGCTCCGACCTTGCATCATCAGGGGAATGCCGCATGCCACCTCGACATTCTCGACGGCACGCAGCATCTCGCCTCTCGACTCATCCAGGATCTTGCCACTCTCCATCGTGATCGTCCGGGCGAGTTCCTCGTAGTGCTCGAGCAACAAGTCTCGAAGAGAGAACAGGTACTTGATTCGATCCACCGGAGGTGTCCGCCGCCAGTTAGGGAACGCCCCGGCCGCCGCGGCTACCGCCTGCTCGACCTCGCCGGCCGGCGAAAGGGGAACTTGCCCCAGCACTTCCGTGGTCGCCGGGTTGACGACATCGACGTAGGCGCTTGTGCCGGACTCGCGCCACTCACCGCCAATGTAGTTTGAGAGTCGTCCGTTTCCTGACATCACAGGCCTCGCGGTGGAGTGCATTGGGGGTCTCTTCTCCAATCCTCTACGCTTTGGCGTATTCATCTGCAATTGCCAGCGCGTGGTCAAGCATGTCCAGGCCGTGATCGATCTGCTCCTGAGTGACAATCAGCGGGGGCGTGCAGAAAACACAGTCCCAGTTGACGAAGGTACTCATGCCCTGCTCCCGCAGGGAGGCGGCGACACGTCGCATCGGCTCGCTGGCTGGCTTGTTCCAGCCGCTCAACGGCTGACGTGTCTCACGGTCCTTGACCAGTTCGATGACTTGATGCAGCCCGGTCCCGCGCACGTCGCCCACGCTGGTGTGTTTCTCCGCCAAGTTCATCAAACCGCGCCGAAGGGTTTTCCCCATTTCTCGCGAGTTCTCAATCAGTTTTTCGTTCCGATAGACCTCAATGTTGGCGACACCCGCGGCACACGCCAGTGCATGAGCGCCATAGGTCAACCCTCCCCAAAGGACGTTGTCGTCGAAGAAACCAGCAATCTCACCTGTCACGACAACGGCTCCCAAAGGTACATAGCCGCTTGTCAGCCCCTTGGCCATCGCCATGATATCCGGCTTCACGAAGGGATAGTGGTTTATACCGAACCACTCGCCGGTGCGTCCGAAACCGCTCATCACTTCGTCGACAATCAGCAAGATGTCATACGTTTCGCAGATCCGTTCGACGCCTCGCCAGAAGACATCCCCGCCTTGCATGATCCCGCTTGAGCCGCTGTAACCCTCGAGCAGTATCGCCGCGATGTTCTCCGGCCCCTCAAACTGCACCGTCTCTTCAATCAGATCTACGACGATCTGGTCGCCCTCCTCCTGGGTGCCCGTGCGATAGATCGGACTGCGATAAGGGTAGGGCCCGTGCACCCTGACAATCCACGGAACGCCCGGTTCATTGGCCAAACGTCGAGGGTCTCCGCCCGCGGTCATTGCGCCAAACGTCGCGCCGTGGTAGGAGCGGTACCGTGTCACTATCTTCTGTCGGCCCTTGTACAGGCGGGCGATCTTCATGGCGTTCTCGATCGCGTCCGCACCGCCCAACGTGAAGAAACTCTTGGACAGGTCGTGAGGGGTGATCTCTCGAAGAAGTTGACCGAGCCGCGCCCGCGGCTCAGTGGCAATCGATGGATAGGCGTAGCAGACGCTCTCGGCCTGTTTCTGGATGGCCTGGATGACATGCGGATTGCCGTGCCCGATGTTGACATTTACTAACTGTGACGACCAGTCCAGGTAGCGCTTTCCGTCGGCGTCCCAGAAGTACACGCCTTCGGCACGAACCATTGAAATGGGATTCCATGCTTTCTGGGAAGTCCAGCTGGCAAAAGTGTATGTCTTGTTCCGGTCGACGAGTTCAGCATGACTCGGGCTCATAGACCAGTCCTTTCGACGGAGGTTGTCAGAGGTTGATTCGGGGGTCGAAGGCACATGATCTCACTGAGAGGATCATCGTGCAGTCGGAAGCTATGGGTTCACGATGCCGCAAGCGTCAACGCCCGCAAACGATGAACAAGCATGCTTTGCCTTAGGATGCATGAGCAGTCAAGGGACTTGCAGGTCTGAGATGTTGCCTGTGAGACGGAAGGTTCCTCTTCCGGGCTTAGATCGCCGGGTAGGCCCGTCGAGCGGGTATTGGGTGAACGTAGCTGGGACTCGCCCCTGGTGGGGCCGCCCAACCGTGGTGACCGCCGTTGTCTCCACACTGCCTTCAATGGGGTGCTTGGCGGCGATCCAAAAAAAGCAACACGCTGCCCCCTATTGTGCATAATTAATGACAAGAAGTCAATCAGATTGACGGATTTGCACGAGGAATCCGTCCGGCCGTGCCTCCTCCCCCCGACAAGCCTCTTAAGGGAGGCGCCGGTCAATCGAGTGCATATAGGATGGCCGTGACCCATTCTAGGGGGCAGGCCGAGAAAAGCCCCCGCCTGGACGAGAGTAGCTCTGGCTGGCCGGAGCCCTGCCCCATCCTTATCTCACAGGGAAAGCCCACCCACCGGGTAATGGCAAGGACAGCATTGCTGCGGCGGCATACCCAAGCTCCCGGATTGACGGGTGGGATCGATTGCGGCAAACTAGACTGGCCGACCAGGGCCAGGGGAGTCGAACTACAAGGGTGCGGCGAATCTGTACTACGATACAGGCGGCATGGTAAGGGGGTGAACCAGACGCTCGCTCGAGTGTATACTAACCCTCCCGTTGTCGGCAGCGGAGCTCGTCCCATCAATCCAATGTTGTAGGGTCCGTTTCCAGATGCGGGAGTACCGCGGCGACAAGTCTCACCAGGTACGCCGTGGACCTGCTGATCGTGGTTTAGCCGCGGAGGTGAGGCGTTCCGCGAAGGAGGCGAGGAGAGGCTCATGGGTAGCTCGACGGACTCACTAGGGAGCCAGCTCGACGACCTGGATTTCGCCATCCTGACCCAGTTACAGGACGACGGGCGCAAATCGTATACGGACATCGCCAAAGCGCTGGGAGTCTCCGTAGGAACAGTCAGAAACCGCATCACCCGAATGGTCAACGATGGAACTGTACGCTTCATATGCCGTCCGGACGCGCATCAGGTTGGATTTCACACACCGGCGAACATTAAGGTATCTTTGCGGCCGTCGGCGCTGATCGAACAAGCGGCTGAGATGATCGCCACCTTCCCCGAGGTCTACTATTTGGCCTTGGTCGCCGGCGAATTCGACCTGGACGTCGACCTGATGTGTCGTGATCAGGAGCACCTCTCCAAGCTCATCACGGAACGCCTACATAAGGTCCCAGGAGTGTATGCAACGAGTACCAGTGTTATTCTCCGAACCTTCAAACTCTCGTTCCCCGACTTGACCCTTGTCAAGCCTGGCCTGAAAGCCCCCAGTGAATGACACTGGCCCACCCTGTGGGCAGGGATCATCGACGGGGTGCCCTTTTCCCTGATCACCTGGGAAGGGCCACTCAGCTGAATGACCTCTCCCGGCAGGACCCCTCTTCCGGATTTCAGGCTCCGGCATGTCCTACAGGTGGCTTCTCGCCTTCTGCGGGCACGGCCGGCCCACCCGTTCCGTCAGTCATGAGGGGGTTGCGCCGCAACTTCCCTGGGTCCGGAGTAGGGGCGTATCCGATCCAGCCAGGCGTCGCACCACCCCAGGATGGGCACACCGGTCTCCGGAGCCCGTTCTCGACCTCCGCGTGCGGCAGCCCTGGATCGGCGAACACTCGAACAATCCGAGTGGCCGTCTCAGCTACGTAAGCTTCTCCTGCCCAGTTGAACCTCTCGAGCCGGCCACTTGGATCGGTAAGGCATCCAGCGTCACATGCCGGCGGACAGCTTCGAGGTGGAAATGGCATTGACACTCGAACAAGCGATCCCAAGGGTGCCCTTCTTTGCCAATGCCAACGAACTGAAGTCCACAGCGTTGACCGGCGGCATCACGAACCTGAACTACCGTGTCGACGCCGACGGGAACTCCTACGCCTTGCGCGTCAGCGGGGCTGATACCGAGTTTCTGGGGATTCGCCGCGACGTAGAGTACGCTGCCAATCAGGCTGCTGGAGTTCTGGGCATCGCGCCTGGGGTGATGTACTTTATCGAACCAGAAGGCTATCTGGTGACGCGTTTTGTTGATGGAGTGAAGATCCCGCCCGAGGAGATGGTGAAGCCGAGACAGATACGGCGCGTTGCCGAGAAGCTACGCAGTTTCCACAGCGAGGGCCCGCGGCTGGAGGCAGAGTTCAACGTCTTCCGGCGCGTGCAGATGCTCGCTGAGATCTCACACCATCACAACTGTCAATTCCCCGCCAGCTTCGGATGGATGATGGAGAAGTTGCACACGGGGAGCAGTTATTCAGCGCCAGTCCGTCCGCTCTAAACCCTGGCCACGACGATCTGCTGAACCTCAACTTCCTGGATGAGCACGGCGATATCCGCATCCTGGATTGGGAATACGCTGGCATGGGGGACATCTTCTTCGATCTGGCGAACATCTCTCATCACCATCGATTAAGCGACGATCAGGTCCGGACGCTGCTGGAAGCCTACTTCGGTGAGGCGAAGCCGCAGACATTTGCTCGCTTGAAGCTGATGTGGCCGATGTCGGAGATGCACGAGGCGATGTGGGGGACGGCCCAGAGCGGGATCTCAAGGCTGGACGAAGACTTCCAGGGTTATGCCAAATTGTGGTTTGGGCGGGCAGCCGAGGCGCTTCAGGATCCGCGCTGGGATCAATGGATGAAGGACCTTGACGGCGTTGACTGGTGCCCGTCAGCATGAATCGAACGGATGGGAACGCTGAAGGAACTTCCCCTCAACTTTGGATCTACTCACACACGGGACGGCTGGATACGCGGCACAGAAGCCCTCCTCCAGCCCGTGGTTTTCTCCCGACGGTGTGAGCCCTTCAGCCAGGAGCCTTTCCCTGCCATCCGAGATTGAGCACACACGGTTCCAGTTCGGCCAGCTTTAGAAGACTTTCTCGGCCGGGAGGTACGTCTCCAGCTCAGCGAGCGTTCCACCTCAGTCGGCATCACGGATTGCGGAGACCAGGATCGGGCCGCGTCTTGAGACTGCTGACCGGCATGAGCATTCGGTCGACTGTGATTCAATCGACACGGAGTTGTTCAGGCCCCGCAAACAAGTTCGTCAGAGCCGGGCCACTTGAACCAACTCTCTTCGCCTCCCGTCTTCCAGCCTCGCCCCGAGGGCAGTCACCAGTCCGGCCAGGCTGCCCGTAGGAGAGCGGGCCAATCGCCCGAAGGGCCGCGACCCCCTCCATTCCTAGACCCAGCCCCCCTCGTAGCCGGACGACCCAGAGGCGAACGGCAAGCTAGGCAGAGGGCGAGGGAGGTGACAAGGGTAGCTAGGGGCACAGCTGGCCCGAACGGCTTCCTTGGCGCCCAGCCCTCAGGCTGTCACGGCCACGTCGGTAGGAAGAATCGCTCGTTGCGCTTCAGGGCCGCTATGGTAAACTACGAAAACGAACATAAGCCTCGGCGAGGATGGCATGACACCAGAAGCAAAGCGGGTTGTATGCATCGAGGATGAGCCAGAGATGATCGACCTCGTCAGGCTCATCCTGGGCCGCAAGGGCTTCAATGTCATCGGGGCGAACGGCGGCGTCGAGGGATTGGAGGCTGTCCGGAGAGAGCGACCGGATCTGGTGCTCCTCGACCTGATGATGCCTGACATGGACGGCTGGGAGGTCTACCAGCAGATCAAGGCCGACTCGGAGCTGCGCGAGATTCCGGTGATCGTCGTGACGGCCAAAGCCCAATCGATCGACAAGGTCCTTGGCTTGCACATCGCCAAAGTCGACGACTACATCAGCAAACCTTTCGGACCGCAGGAGTTGCTGGAGAGCGTCGAGAAGATCCTCGGAGCGGCCTGAGGGCTTGCTCTGTCGGACCAGACAGGCGGATCGGACCCGGCCGATCCGCTTTTTTATTGGTAGAATGCACGGCCGTGATTAGGATGCGCGCGCGTACCCGACCCTTCAAGGCGCTCATGGCGATCGCATGTCTCAGCCTGATCGTCCTGCCCATGGCCTCGGTGCGGGCTCAAGCGTCGGGACCGATCTACATCGTTAAGGAAGGCGACACGCTGTGGGGGATTGCCCAGGTCTTTGGCACCGACGCCGAAACCCTGGCGAGCAATAACGGGCTGACCCCGAACAGCACGATCTTCCCCGGAATGAGTCTGGTCATCCCCGGCTTCGAAGGTGTCGAAGGCGAGCTTCAGACGCTAGACGTTGCCTTTGGGGACACATTGGACAGCCTGGGCCTTCGCTACGGGGTGGAGACGGCGGCACTGGCGCGCATTAATCGCGTCGTCAATCCGAGCCGGCTCTATCTCGGCCAACCGGTGATCATCCCGGTCACCGCGGAAACGCCCCGCGCACTTCCCAGCTCTCTGGCGGTGCAGTCGGCGGCGGGGGAGGGCATCGTCCAGGTCGCTGTGCGGACCGGCGTCAACCCATGGCTTGTCCGGGCATTCACCTCGCCCTCCGAGGCTTTGTGGACGATACCGCAAGAGCTGATCCTGTTGGCCGGGACGGCGCGCAAGACGAACGCGCTCCCGGCCACTCTCGATGCGATTGAAGTCTCGCCGGCCCCGGCCGTCCAGGGTCACACGCTTGAGGTCCGCGCCTCGATACCGGGCCCGGTCTGGCTCGAGGGGCAGCTCGGGGACCGCGCTCTGAATTTCCACTCCGTCGACGACACGCATCTGGTTGCTTTGCAGGGTATTCACGCGTTGCTCGAACCTGGTCTATACGATCTCGAGCTCAGGGGATATACCGGGCAGGGCGGGGAGCTGGTGTGGTCTTTCCGGCAGCCGGTGCGCGTCGTCTCCGGCGGATATCCCTTTGATCCGGTCCTCAGCGTACCCCCCGAGACCATCGATCCCGATTACACCGGCCCGGAGGACCAGCTGATCGCCTCGATCATTAACCAGGTGACCGGCGAGCGTTTGTGGAGCGAAGCGTTCGCGTTCCCGGGGACTTACACCGACAGCTTCGCCTCTCGGTTCGGGTCGCGGCGGAACTACAACGGGACCGGGTACGACTACTACCACTCGGGGCTGGACTTCTACGGCGGGACGGGCACCCCAATCTTGGCCCCGGCGCCGGGGCGGGTCGTGTTAGCCGAGTTGCTCAAGGTGCGTGGCAACACGACGATCATCGACCATGGCTGGGGAATCTTCACGGCTTACCTGCACCAATCGGAACTCCAGGTGACTGTAGGTGACCGAGTCGAGACCGGTCAGATCATCGGCCTGGTGGGAGGCACCGGCCGCGTCACCGGCCCGCACCTGCATTGGGAGGTGTGGGTCGGCGGCGTTCCGGTGGACCCGATCGAGTGGGCCGAGGGAGCTTTTCCCTGAAACAGGGATCGGGATGACCCCGTATCTCCATTCCGCCGCTTGATAGTCTCCGCTCCTCAGTTCGCCTCGCCGCCTTCGCGCTTGTCGTCTTGTTCCAGCCGGCCGGCATAGTAGTCATCGAGCACGGAGCGCGCCAGATCGAGGTCTTTCTTCAAGACCATGATGTCCACCTTCCCCACCGGCCCAACCCCGATCCCGTAGGCCGTTCCGGCCGCCTCATGCGAGAGCCAAGCTTGCACCGCGTTCGACTCGAGCAGCCCGCGCAGGATCTCGGCCTCGATCATGCCCGCCGCGCTCTGGACCATCACGATCTCGTCGTCCATTCGCCCTCCTGTGACCGCATGTAGTATAATGTCGTAGCCCTCTCTCAGGACACATCGCTCGATCACATGGTTTCGTCTCCCCCAAATCCACTCGAAGCTTATTGGACCCAGTTCGAAGTCGACGAGCGCGACCTCGAGTTCATTTACAACCTTCTCCTCGAACAAGAGGTCCCTCTGACCATAGCTGAAATGGCAAGCGCGCTCATCGAGCAGCGACTGCTTCGGCTCGAACTAGAGACGGCGCAGGCGGAGCCGACCCAAGTCGCGAGCTATCTCCCCAGCGCAAGTTACGCCGCCGGCCAGAGGCTCCTGTTTCCGGCGCTGGCTGGGGCCACCGGCGAAGTTCTTGGTGTGCGCCAAGGAGTAAACCCTGAGGTCGGCTCATTCGATGTGATGCAGGTTTCGTTCGGCGATGGACGCGAGCGCGAGTTCGCGATGGGGCTCGCCGACCACGTCCTTAATCGACCCCAGGAGGTCACCGCTGAGTCGCGCGCATTTCACTCCTCCCACTCGATCATGGAGCGCTTCGGAAGCGCAATCGAGGCGCGAATCGCCGAGCGCCTGCGCGGCACACACGACATCGTCTGGATCGCCGGTCGGTGGTTTCCCAAGGCGTTATTGGCTGAGATCAACGTCGGTCACCTCAACCTGGCCGAGGCGGTGCTCGACGTCGCTTCAGGCGGGCCGCTTCCGACGGAAGCACTGGTCGAACACCTCGAGATGCCGGTCGGTGTCGATCCGCGCTTGGGCACGTTCTCCCTCGACTATGCTCTACAAGAGGACGGCCGTTTCGACGAAGTCGGACCGGCTGGGAAAGTGCTGTGGTTCCTAAAGAGGCTAGAGCCTCCCGAGGTCATGTACCCTCCCCCGCGCTTGGCCGCACCAGCTGTGTCTTACGACCGGGGAATGCTGACCAAGCCGTTACTCGAACTCGAGCGGACGCTGGATGACGAGCTCAGCCAGCTGACGCACGATGGGCCGGCGCCGGAAGAAGTCGAGCTCTCGGTTATTTTCCCGCATTGGCGCGTCGGGAGCCTCCCCCTTTCGTCAAGGCTCCAGACGATGTTCCCGACGGCCTACGAGGCTCCGCGTATCCGCTTCATCCTCGTCGATGGTCACAGCGGCGAGAAGTTCCCGGGGTGGGTTGTTCGCCAGGAACGCTATGTGTATGGGCTCGACGACTGGTACCGGCGTTACGAAGTGCCGGCCGGCGGGCTGATCCGTGTACGTCAGGGCGATCAACCGGGCGAGGTGATCGTCAGGGCGGTCGATCGGCGCCGGCGCACGGACTGGATCCGGACGGTCACGCCCAGCGAGGCCGGCCAGATCGGCTTCACCATGCTCAAGCAGCCGGTAGGCACCGCCTACGACGATCTGATGGTTGTCGGCTTGGTCGACCCCGTTGCGTTGGACGATGCCTGGCTACGAGGCAGCCAGCGTAACATGCCTCTAGACCGGATGGTGGCCTATGTTTTCCGTGAGCTGGCCAGGCTCAACCCACAAAGCGCGGTGCATGCGCAGGCTCTTTACTCAGGCGTGAATGTCCTTCGGCGTCTCCCGCCCGGCCCCATTTTCGTCGAACTCGTCCGTCAGCCCTATTTTGTCCACGTCGGCGACTTGTATTGGCGGTTTGAAGACTCCGCCTGGGGTCAGACATGAGCGCAGTCGAGGCTAGGAATTACGGAGTCCTCGTTCGTCCGACCGTCGACACCCCGTTCCAAATCGACTACGCCTGGTGGGAGCGGGCTGACCGGGAGCTCGAGATTTACCTGCGCAGCCACCTCTGCCCCGAACACCAACTGGCATACGCGAGTGTCTCGGAGGACACCCTGGTGGATCACATCGATCCACAGACGGCTGAGGTCACCCGGGTGCCGGCGATCCAGAACATCCTGATCACACACTGCGCGCAACAGCCGGGCTATCTCACACCGCAAATGAGTCTGGTGAATGCCGTCTTCCGGATGTTCCTGGCCACGGGGAATGCACCGATGACGCCGAATGAGCTCGGGGAGAAGCTCGGCCGGCCTGCGGTAGTCATCCTTCGAACCTTTTCCGGCCCTCGGGTCTACCGAGGCATCCGGCCTCGCCGGCCGGATTGACCTCTCAACCCCGATCCTCTAGAATTGAGTCAAGCCCCTGTAGCTCAACGGACAGAGCATCGGACTTCTAATCCGGTGGTTGCGCGTTCGATTCGCGCCAGGGGCGCCTGCACTCTTGCGCCGGAGGGCGGCCTCCCGTCTTGGCCCGGCCCATCGTGCCCTTTGGGTCATTGCCCGTCCGGGGCAACGAGCCTAGACTGAGATCATCGGAAAATGGAGAGAGTATGGGCCCGACCGTAACATGGCCGCTCGGTATCACCCCCGAGCAATTCGTGACGTTCGGCATTTTCTGCCTGATGGGGGTGCTAACGCTTATCGTCGGTGTGCTCATGGTTACACTCGTCTTCATGCGCAGGCCTCGCTAGCGTCCGGGCGAACCGCTCCGATCGGATAACCGGGTGGGTTTGCAGAGAAGGAGTGCCTTGGCACCTCAGGCGCTCCTTTTTGATTCAAGCAGTTGGCCAGGCCGTCAGACCTTGACGAGTTGAGTAGCCAGCCTGATCCCCAATGTACGGCTCCATGACCGTGAGTAGACCGTCACTTGGATCGTCGACGAGGGAGTGAGAGTGGTTCTCGAATCGCACAATGCCCGGTTGGAATACACCGGGCCTTGTGCGAGGGATTTCGTATTGGTTTGCTTGGTACCGGGTCTGTGTGGCGCAGGCTACATGGGGGCCATCATCTCTTCCGCGGCCGCTTTCTTGGCGGCGGACTTCCTCACCGACCTGCGCGCGGCTTTGCGGGTTGACTTCTTGGCGGACGACTTGCGCGCCGCCTTGCGGGAAGACTTGCGCGCGGTCTTGCGGGAAGACTTGCGTGCCACCTTGCGGGTGGACTTACGTGCCGCCTTGCGGGACGACTTGCGGGCGGTCTTGCGGGTCGATTTGCGGGCGGCCTTGCGCGTCGACTTGCGTGCGCCCTTACGCGTCGACTTGCGCGCGGTCTTGCGCGTCGACTTGCGGGCGGTCTTGCGCGTCGACTTGCGGGTCGCCTTGCGGGTCGACTTACGCGTCGCCTTGCGGGTCGACTTCTTGGCCGTCCTCTTCCTGGCTACCTTCTTCACTGCCATGTTCCCACCTCCGTTTGGCGCGAGTTCGCGCCAGTGTAGACACATTCGGAAAATCGCGCAAGACCCCTGGGAGGCAAACTGCACGCCGGCCGATGCTTGCCGACACCTCATCAGCCGTAACAGGTCCAACCCGAGTCGAGGCTCCACTCGTACCGCGCATGGACGAGCCTGCCCGAAACGAGGCAAGGGCTGCGGGGTGACCGGGCCCGGCACCGAATTGGCCCGCCTCCAGCCGTCCCTTCGAATAGATCCTTCATCCGGTGCTCCGCATCCTTGTCGAGTGGCCCGCAGGCTGAGGCTCTGTGCGTGTCGACCTTCATCGACGTGTGAGAACTCGCCAGCGCTTCGAATACCTGGACGCACCCAAGCGGAGAGGATAGGACCTTCGCCTCGTTTGATAGTAAGTCACGGGCAGCGAGTGAGATGCAAAGCGCCGATGGAGGCTGTTGGCCCAAACCGAGAACCCGAGCGATCGCGCTGGACGAATTGCTGCGCTCTGCCCAGCTTACAACAGATCTTCGTCCACCCTTCACAGGATCTTCACAGACACTGGTTAGGCTGTTTTCAAATACAAACCGGATCATTACCATAAGCGGTTTGAAGACAGGAGAGAAAATGAGGAAATTGGTGTTCGGAATAGGTGTCATCGCGGTTGCGGCAGTTGTTCTCGTGGTTGGCGCCCTAGGCTTTGTGAGTGCCTCGGCCCAGGCCGACGAGCAAGGGCCGACTGGCACGCCCCAGCCGAGGAACCCGCTGGGCGGGATGCGGATGTGGGCGTACGACGATCAAGGCTATGGCCCCATGCATGAGTCCATGCTGGAAGCTCTCGCCGACGCCTTGGGGATCTCGACCTCCGAATTGAGCGAGAGACTGGCCTCGGGGGAAAGCCTCAGCGCCATCGCCGAAGACCTTGGTCTGAGTGTGGACGAGTACCAGCAGCTCTTCTCCCAGGCACGCCAGGCAGCGATCGAGAGCGCCCAAGAGGCTGGCGTGTTGTCACAAGAGCAGGCTGAGTGGATGCTGCAGCTCATGGGTGGCGCCGGAGCGCACGGCCACTGCCCCATGCTGGGCGGCGATGTCACGGCCGGGGCGCGCTTCAATGGGATGGGCATGTTCGGCAACCGTTCGGGTGGCTGGGGAAATCGGCAACCGTAAGGAGCGCGCGGCAACCACCCTGGCGCTCTACCGATGTCGAGGGTTCGGGATGCAACCTCACTGCCTCCCGAACCCTTGGTACTTCCGGATTGAGCCTCTGCATGTCTGAGACCAAACCGCCCGCAAAGATGCTCCTGAACCCGAGCCGGTATAATGAAGGCGTGAGCTCATCGATCCTGATCGTTGAGGACGAAGCCGAGCTGGCCCAGGTCCTGCGCGACTACCTCGAGCGTGCTGGATACGTCGTTCACTCCGTCCACGACGGAGTCTCGGCCGTCTCTCACTTCCAACACAAGCCGTCCGACCTGGTACTCCTGGATCTCAACCTGCCTGGCATGGACGGCCTGGATGTGTCCCGTCAACTCCGGCGCCATTCCGACGTGCCCATCATCATGGTCACCGCTCGCGTGGAGGAGACTGACCGTCTGGTCGGGTTGGAAATCGGCGCCGACGACTACATCGTCAAGCCCTTCAGTCCGCGCGAAGTCGTAGCCCGAGTCCGAGCCGTTTTGAGGCGGGCCCAGGGGAAGCCATCGGCGCCCCGCGTTCTTCGGGCGGCCGACGTCGAGGTCGACCTCGAGCGGCATCGCGTCTTCATCCGTGATCGCGAGGCCCATCTGACGCCGACAGAGTTCAGCTTGTTGGCGGCACTGGTCGAGCAGCCGGGCAGGGCATTCACCCGTCTGCAATTGCTGGCGGCGGCCCAGGGTGAGGCCTACGAGGGCTATGAGAGAACCATCGACGCGCACATCAAGAACCTGCGGGCAAAGATCGAACCCGATCCGAAGGACCCCTCCTACATCCTGACCGTGTTTGGGGTCGGCTACCGGTTCACCGATGAGAACTAAGAACCCGATCGCGGGGCTCAGTCTGGCATGGAAGCTCATCCTGGCCTTCGCCGCAGTCGTGCTGGTCGGGGTGGTCGTCGTCTCTATTCTGGCGAACCGAACCGCCGCAACCGAGGTGCGCGGTTTCATTTTTCAAGGAGGGATGACGAGCAGCGCGTTGCTGAGAGACGAGCTGGCCGCCTACTACCGCGGGCGTGGAAGCTGGCAGGGCGTCGATGAGTTCCTGGGTGGCAGGGGCACAGGTCAGATGGGCGCCGCACAGGGGGAAGGCCACATGATGGGCGGTCCGGGACATGGGTTGACACCCATCGACGTGACCCTCGCCGATGCGACCGGGCAAATCGTCGCCGGCCCGCCGGGGTCGATCGGAGGGTTGCTGACCGCCGCCGATCAAGGAGGGGCGGCCGCGATCGCCGTCGACGGAAGCACAGTCGGCTACTTGATCGTCCAAAGCGGAAGCCCGTCTCAATTGGAGGCGGATCTGCTGGCACGGGTGAACCGGGCAGTGTGGTTGGCCGCCCTGGCCGCAGGCGCGGTCGCCCTCGTCCTCGGGGGTGCCTTGGCGATTGGACTGCTTCGCCCGGTACGCGAATTGACAGCCGCCTCGCGAGCCTTGGCCCTGGGCGACTTGAGCCGTCGTGTGCCCGTGCGGAGTAAGGACGAGATCGGTGAGCTTTCCGCGGCCTTCAACCGCATGGCGGAAAACCTTGAACGCGCCGATTCGCTGCGGCGCGAGATGACCGCCGACATCGCCCACGAGTTGCGAAACCCGCTGGCGGTGATGCAGGCCCAGCTAGAGGCCATCATCGATGGCTTGTACCCGACGGAACCTGGGTCTCTCGGGCCGGTCCTCGAGCAGAGCACGCTGCTCAACCGGCTGGTTGAGGATCTGAGGACTCTGGCGCTGGCCGATGCAGGCCAACTCGCGCTCGAGCGCGTGCGGGTCGACCTGCGTCACAGCCTGGTCCAGAGCACAGACAATTATCGCGCCCAGGCCGAGAAGGCCGGGGTGCGGCTCAAGCTGGAAGTCCCTGACGACGAGATCACAGCGAAGGTCGATCCGGGGAGGATCGAGCAGGTGCTCGGCAACCTGTTAGGGAATGCCATTCGTCACTCGCCGCCCGGGAGCGAGATCCGACTTCGACTGCAGCCCGTCGGCTTCGATCGAGCCGCGATCATCGAGGTTGCCGATCGCGGCGAGGGGATACCACCCGAGGCGCTCCCCAACATCTTCGAACGTTTCTATCGCGCAGATCGGGGACGCGACCGCAGTCGCGGCGGGAGCGGGCTCGGACTGGCCATCGCCCGACAACTGGTCGAGGCCCATGGGGGGAGCATCTCCGCCGCCAATCGTGACGGCGGCGGCGCAGAGTTCAGGGTTGAACTACCGGCTGTGTAGCCGCGTTGGCGCTCCGGTTCAATACTCGAATTCCTCCATCCCCTCGCCCTGCATCCGGTGGCGGTACGCAACTTCGCTGTGTGTAAGCCGTCTGCCGTCGGCTCGAAGGAATCGTCAATCCGGGGATGGTGGGTTCTTGGCTCGAGCCCCGTTTCACGTCTTTCTTCCCCCTTCCCCTTAGAATGTGTGAATGAATCTCTCGTGCCACACGATCCGCTTGGCGAACGTCGAACCCGAGAGGCGGACCGGGCAGCCTGCCCCCACCCCGGATGGTTTTAGCGGGTTGAGGCCAAAACCCCGATCGGTTATGAGCCGATTCCCAGAGAGCTGCCCGAAGCAGGGCAGCGGATTCAATCGATTCATCGCCACTTAGGTGAAGGGGCCGTTCGCCCCGGATGATCTTGCCGGGGGTTGGGGGGATGCGGTTCCATCCGCTCAGGCGAGGGGATC
>Ga0209521_10001483_pt1 | contig 19154 bp, 17 predicted proteins | sample Rifsed19ft4_FD_184016 | JGI IMG/M metagenome (GOLD analysis project Ga0209521, IMG submission 184016) | Soil microbial communities from Rifle, Colorado, USA - sediment 19ft 4 (version 2) | ecosystem: Environmental > Terrestrial > Deep subsurface > Rock core/Sediment | place: Rifle, Colorado...
CTGCCGGCCCCCCGCTTCCACATGGGACACTCCAAGAGCGCGCCCGGAGCAGACCGCCGACCGTCGAATTCCGATCCCGGTCGCAACCCGATGCGTCGACAGTGGCCCGCCGACTTACGCTCTAGCGGCGCCCGAGCTCGTCGAGTGCCCCGGACAGCAGCTCAAAGTTGAAGTAGTCGGTCAGGGTCACGGTTGCGGGATCGACGGCGATCTCACCGAGCTCGGCGAAGAAACCCACCGTGAACGCCGCCGTCTCCTCGGTCAGAATCCCGTTCGGATCCCACAGACCACGGCCCGAGTACTCGCCAATCAGCTGCTCCAGCCCTGCCAGGTCCTCGTCAGGGAGGAGCTGCGCGGCGAGGTTCAGAGCAAACTCCGGATCGTCGATCAGCTTGCGCAGACCCGCGACCAGCCCGACCACCACGCGCTGCGCCAGCTCGGGATTGGCCTCGACCCATGCCCGATCCATCCAGATGTCCTGCTCGATCAGATTCGGCAGGGTCTCGCCCACGGTCTCCAGCACCGTGAACGAACCCGGATAGGTCAAGCTCAGTCGGACGATGTCGGGCAGGTCGATGACCGAGGCGTCGATCTGATCGTTCGCCAGAGCCTCGGCGCGAACCTCCGAGCCGGGGATGATCAGCTGGGTCATCCCCAGGCTGTACGTCCGGTCGTAGAAGTCTGCCAGCGCCTTCGTGAACGACGTCTCGCTGTGGACCCCGACGGTCCTCCCCACCAATTCCTCGACAGTGGTGAACTCGTTCCGGCTCACGAACGCCCACGTCGGACGTTGGGTTGCCATCACATCGACGATGTTGGCCCCCTCGTCGACCGCGATCAGGCCGACGTTGACGCCGATATTCGTGGCGATCTGGGCGTCGCCGTTCACCAGCGCTTGGATGGCGATCGTGCCGTCCTCGACGTACTGCTGCTCGACATTGATGCCTTCCTCGGCCAGGATCGTCCACGCCGCCGCCGGCACTAGGGCAATAAAGTCGGGGCTGCTGCCGTGCACCGCCACCAAGTTGATCGGCTCGGCTACGGTCGTCGTGGAAGTCGTTTCCCCTCCGTCGTCATCCCCGCACGCGCCCGCGACCAGCGCGAGTGCGAGAAGAACCGCAAGGAGACTCCATACTTTTCTCGGTTTCATCGAGCTTCCCTCCGTTGATCTCGGCGCGACGTGTGACCGCCGCAGCGATATGATATACGAAATGTCAGGAGGGTGCCGGAGCCGCCGACAGTCTGATTTTCCATACTGCAGAGGAGCCCTGTCCGTGGAGGGCGCAACAGCGAATCGGCTCGTTAGGGGTAGCGCCACCTACATATCGAACCTGCGGCGGCCCGATGCCCTATGGATGCACGTCGTTCGCAGCGACGTCCCGCACGGGATGGTTACCGCGCTCGATGCCACCGCCGTCCGGCAGGCCCCGGGAGTTGTGGCGGTGAGGACCGCCGGGGATCTCGATGTCATACCGACCATCCCCATCCGGGTGGGATCCACCCCGCTGCTCTCCTCCCACCTCCAGCCGGTGATCGCTGCCGAACGTGTGCGCTACGTCGGCGAACCGTTGGCGATCGTGGTGGCGATAAGCCCTGCTGCCGCCGAGCATGCCGCCGGGCTGCTGATCGTCGATATCGCCCCGCTGCCGGCCGGTCACCCCGACCGCCCAGTACCGCTGTGGGATGACCTGCCGGACAGCGTGATGGTTGATGTCGCTGCGAGCGACGGGGACGTTGATGCCGTCCTCGCCGGATCAGCTGCGGTCGTCGACCTTGAGCTCTCCACCGATCGCAAGACCGGCCTGCCGATCGAACCACGCGGTCTTCTCGCCGAGTGGGTGGACGACTCGCTCCACGTCTGGGGAGTCACCAAGTTCGTAAACTTCACCGCCCGCACCCTGGCATCGATGTTCGGCATCGGCGAAGAGCGGGTGATCTGCCACCGGGTCGACGTTGGCGGGATGTTCGGGGTCCGCGGCGAGTTCTATCCAGAGGACTACCTGGTTGCCTGGGCCGCCGCCACCACCGGCCGTCCGGTGCGCTGGGAGGAGCATCGCCGCGATCACATGACGGCCATCAACCACGCCGGGGCACAGCGGCTCCGGATTCGCCTCGGCGTGGACGCCGACGGGCGGCTGTGCGGACTCGACGCTGACGTCTCGCTCGACATGGGTGCCTATCCCCGCCCCATCGGCAGCCGGATCGCCCACATCGTCCTCGAGACCCTTCCCGGGCCGTATCGCTGGGAGGCGTTTCGGGTGCGTTGCCGCGGCATCGCCACCAACCGGACGCCGACCGGCACCGTTCGCGGACCGGCCGCCTTCGAGACCACATTTGCCCGGGAGCGCGCCGTCGACGCCCTGGCCCGCCGGGCCGGACTCGACCCGATGGCCGTTCGGCGGGCGAGCCTCGTCTCGTCGGACGACATTCCGTTCCGGCGCTCCGGAGGGCACGGTGAGCCGGACCTCGTGTTCGACAGCGGCGACTTCCCCGCCGTGTACGACGGCCTCGTCGAGCGCGCCGGACTCACGGAATGGACGGACGAACGAGACCGGCGCCGGGGCGCCGGTGAGCGAGTCGGCATCGGCCACGCCTGTTTCATCATCCACTCGGCGCTCGGCGGGGAAGAAACGGTCGGCCTGGAGCTCGACACCGATGGGCGGTTCCTCATCCGCACCTCTGCCACCGATGTCGGCCAGGGCCTCGATCGGATGGCGGTGACGGTGCTCGCCCGCGCCGGTGGCGTCCCGGAGCACCTGATCGATGTGGCGAGCGGCGACACATTCGCCCCCGCCGGAGGAAAGGGCACATACTCGAGCCGCTCCACGGTGTTCGTGGCCAACGCACTCGTCGATGCCTGGCACCGGCTGGCGGGCGGCGTCGCCCGAGGCACTGCCGACCTGCTCGGCGGGCTCCCGCTCGACGCGGTCACCCTTACCCCCGACGGGCCGACGGATGGAACCACCACCCTGTCATGGAAGGAGGTGGCACCGCACGCCGCAGTGGGGAAATTCACCACGGATCGTCCCACCTACGGTTTCGGGGCAACCGTATCGTTGGTGTCGGTCGACGAGGAGACCGGCGTGGTCACACCGGAACGCATCGCGGTGGCATACGACTGTGGCCGCGCCCTGGATCCGGCAGTCGTCGCGGACCAGCTCCGCGGAGCAGCGGTCATGGGAGTGGGTGCCGCGCTCTTTGAGCGGTTCACCTTCGCCGAGGATGGCGTCCCCCAGTCGGCGACGCTTTCCGACTATCTGATCCCCACGGCCTCTGGACTCCCGGTAATCGATACCTTCGTGTTCGAAACCGCCCCCGCGGCCGGCAACCCGCTCGGCGTAAAGGGGGTCGGTGAGGCGGGTGTCATCGGTGTCGGAGGGGCCATCGCCAACGCCGTGGCAGACGCCCTCGTACCGGACGGCGACCGCTTGGTGAGGTCGCTCCCCATCGACCGTGAGACGATCGCTCTGGCAGGGGTCGCCTGATGACCGCCTCGCTCCGCAGCTGGGTCGAGGCGCACGGGGCAGGGTTGGGGATGCTCACGATCACCGACCTGGTGGACCCGGCCGCGTTCGAGGCGACCGCGATCCTCGCCCAAATGGAGACGCCCGACGGCGCCCCCCCTGTGATGTTCGCCGCGGTCAAGAACCTGTTGGGAGAACAGTCGGTGTTCCGCATGCTTTTCAACGTCTATTCCCGCCGCAACAGTGTGATGCGAACAATCGGCACCACAGCAGAGCACTGGCGGGAGTGGCTTGTCCGTCTGCCGGAATTGAGCGCAGACTTGCGCCCGCACCGAACCATCTCCGACGGACCGGTCCACACCCAGGTGTATCGCGGGGACGACGTCGACCTGCGAATCCTCCCGTGGACCCGCCACGTGGAAGGCGAGGGCGGCGACTACTTCACACCAATCGTCGTTGCTCGGGAGCCGGGAGCGACCCGGTACAACCTGTCGTGGAACCGTGCGATGTTCTTCGATCGCCAGCACATCGGCGTGCACATCTCCCCACGCCAGTTGTGGGCCTTTCAACGCAGCGCCGAAGCGGGGGGCGAGGACCTGCCCGTCGCCCTCGTACTCGGGCACCACCCGGCCTTCAACCTTGCGGCGGCGTCGCTGACCGCGATGGCGGTCGACGAGTACGCGGTCGCCGGCGCCCTCATGGGCGAGCCGGTCGAGGTGATCCCGTCGCTCTCCTATGGTTCGGATCTCCTCGTTCCAGCGCATGCAGAGGCGATTGTCGAGGGTCGGTTGCTCGCCGGGAAAAGGGCCGTGGAAGGACCGTTTGGCGAGTACATGCGCTATCTCGGGCCACAGAAGCTCTCGCACGTGCTCGAAGTCGACGCCATCACCCATCGCGATGACCCGGTAGTGACCGAGATCTTCGCCGGCCACCTGGACCACCTGAATGCCCATGTATCGATCCACGCCAGTCTGCTCGCCGCGGCGCAGAATGCCGTGCCGCAGGTGATCGACTTGGGGTGGTTCACCGGCGGGGGACCCACGACGGCGGTCATCAGCATGAAGAAGTCGGCCGAGGGCCAACCGGTTCGTGCCGCCCTTGCGGTGATCGCCGCCGGAAACCTGGTGAAGCAGGTGATCGTCGTCGACGACGACATCGACGTGTTCGACGCCCAGCAGGTGCTGTGGGCGGTGTCCACCCGGGTGAAGGCGGGCGACGACGTCAGCATCCTCAAGGGACTCCAGGGGTCGCTGCTCGACCCTTCCAATCCCGGATTCGGGACTACCGAGGGTCTGATCATCGATGCCACCTGGCGTCTCGACAGCCCTCGGCCTCCCATCGCCAGGGTGCCCGACGATGCGGTGCGGCGCTTCCCCATCGGGCAATACACGATCGAGAGGGCGTGATGTACATCAAGCAGTTGCAGTGTCCGCGGTGTGCCGTCCGCTTCGTCGTGGATGGCGCCCTGTGGGAGATCGGCACGGTGCGGGTCCGCTGCGTCGGTTGCGGGCACCTCTTCCTCCCCGAGGGGTCGCCGCACTCGAAGTCCGTCGAGGCCGTGACCAATGCCAACGTGTCCATCGAGATCTGGGAGCCCGAATCGTGAGCGCCGTCGGTGACGTCATCAGCCACATCGACGACGAGGAGCTCGCCGGCCTGGCGGTCGATCTGGGAGCCATCGAGGCGCCTGCGGGGGCCGAGGGCCCGGCCGCCTACGCCGTCGAGCACTGGATGGCGGGCCAGGGTTTCTCGCCGAAGCGGATCGGCCTTGTCGAGGAGCGACCCTCCATCGTCGCCCGGATGAAGGGACGCGGCGACGGGCCCACCCTGGTGTTCAACGCCCACCTCGACACCGCAATCAGCCGCGACGACACCCTCGTCTACGTTGACCCGGCGCAGGCAAAGTACATCACCGCCTGGCGCGACGGCGACGTGTTGTACGGCAACGGGTTGGTCAACGACAAGGCGCCGATGGCAGCGTTCCTGATCGCCGCCGCCGCCATCAGACGCTCCGGTATCACCCTCCGCGGCGACGTGTTGCTGCACGCGGTTCCGGGTGAGATCGGCCTCGAGCCGATGGACGAGTTCCAGGGGACGGCTCACCTCGGCAAGGACCTGGGGACCCGCTATGCCATCGCTCATGGGGTCGTCGGCGACGCCGCACTGGTCGCCGAGGCGACCGGCAACGCCATCGGCTGGGTCGAGGCGGGCAAGGCGTACTTCAAGGTCACGGTCCTCGGTGGCGAGCCCAAGTACACCCCGTTTGTACCCGCGGAACCCGACCCGGTGGCGAACCCGAATGCGATCGTCAGGCTGGCACCGGTGATCGCTGCGCTCAACGAATGGGGCGCCGCCTATGCCTCGCGCCGTTACGAGTGTGCCGGCGGCACCGTTGTCCCCAAGGCGAACATCGGCGCGGTACGAGGCGGCCGACCAGACAAGATCACCAAGTCGCCCGAGTTGGCTCATCTATATCTCGATGTGCGCACTGCCCCCGACACCAGGCCGATGACCCTGCAGCGGGAGTTGATCGCGGTGCTCGACCGCACCGGAGTGCCGTACGAGATCGAGTGCGTGCTGCACCGCCGCGGCTACGAGGCAACCGGAATCGAAGAGCTCGCCGGGGCGGTGCGGACCGCCCATCGAGCCGAGTTCGGCAAGGACCCCGATCCGCCGGCACCCGCCGTCACCTCCATGTGGCGCGACATCACGCCGTTCAACGAGGCGGGCATCCCCAGCCTGACCTACGGTCCGGCGTCTTCCACAGGAGGCGGCAACTTCTCGGTGTCGGTCGCCGACCTGGCGGTGACCGCCCGGGTGTACGGCCGTGCCGCACTCCTCTACTGCGGCATCGCCGAATAGGCCCGCCCGTGAGTACTTCCGTGCTTCCCGAAACATTCGATGCGGTGAACGCCCGCTGGTTCGACGACACGCCGACGGAGCCTGCCGCACTCGGCGAATGGCAGCTGACCCGGGCATGGCACATCGCCGACCGGCTCGCCGCGGAAAACCCCTTCTACCGCGCCCGGCTCCGCCTTCCCACCGACAGGACGGCCGCGGCGTTCCGCACCCTCCCGGCCACCCGCAAGGACGACGTGGTCGCCGACTGCGAGGCCCACCCTCCCTATGGCACCCGGACCGTCGCCTCCGCCGGCGCGATCCGCATGACCGTGCAGACCAGCGGCACCAGCGGACGGGGCACCGAGGTCTTCGCTCTCGACGACGCCGATGAGGCGGCGATTACCCGCACCGAAGCGACCGGGTTCCTCTGGGCTGGGGTCGGGCCGGGCACGAAGGTGCTGCTCAGCATCCCGGTCGGGATGACCGCGGCCGGCATTTGGTACTACGCCGCACTTCGTGCGATCGGGGCCAATGTGTTGTCCGTAGGTTCCTATCCCACCGAGCGCAAGGTGGCGGTGCTCGCCGGATTCGGCGCCGACATGATCGTGGGTACCCCCAGCTACGTGCAGCGGCTCGCCGTCGCCTGCGAGGACGCCGGGATCGATCCGGCGTCTCTGGGAGTCGGCACCCTCATGGTCGCAGGTGAGACCTACTCGATAGGGTGGGCGAAAGGGATCGAGCAGCGATGGGGAGCTCGACTCTACGAGCAGTACGGATGCACCGAGCGCGCCATCGCCTGGACCTGCCCCGGCGGTGTGGTGCGGGACGGAGGACTCGGAGTGCTCCACTTCCCCCCCGAGTCTGGGTACTACGAGGTGATAGACCGCGCGTCCGGGGATCCGGTCGCCGACGGGAAGGAGGGCGAACTCATCGTCACACCGTTCGGCGCGGCTGCCTCGCCGCTGCTGCGCTATGCCACCGGCGACAAGGTGCGCTGGGCGGCGCCGGGATCGTGCGAATGCCGGCGGACGCTCGCCGGGATCGCCGCCGGAGCGGTGATGCGGCTCGACGACATGATAAAGGTGCGCGGGGTCAATGTCTGGCCGGCGACATTCGACACCGCGGTCTTCTCAGTGCCCGGGGTGGTGGACTACCGGGGTCGGATCGGCACCGGCGGCGACGGGTCCGAGATCGTCGAGATCCGCATCGAGGCGGAGAGCACGGCCGCAGCCGGCCTTGTCACCGAGGCGGTACAGCAGGTCACCGGTCTCAACGCCGCTATCGCCGTAGTGCCTGCGGGCACGCTGGCCCGCGAGGTCCCTGAAGACTTCGTGAAGATCAAACGGTGGAATGACGAACGGAGGGTGCGATGAAGGCAGTGCGATTGGACGAGGCGGCGTTGCTCGCCTCGGAACCGCAGGTGTTCGGCGGGCCGATCGTCGGGCAGACCGAGCGCTTCCAGGTGCAGTTCCTGCTCAACGACCCCCGGGGTACGCTGGCGCTGGAGTCGTTCGCCCCGAACAGCACGGTCAACTGGGCCTTCTGGCACGACGAGGTGCACTACATCACGCGAGGAAGTGCCATTGTCACGTACACCTTGGCACCCAACCATCGCAAACAGGTCACCAGGACCTTCACCGCCGGTGACGCCTATCTGATCCCCACCGGCGCCCGGGTACGGTTCGAGATCGGTGACGAGTCCTACGTCCACTTCTGTGTGATCATGCCGCGGTTCGACTACACCCGGGACGAACGTCAGGACAGCTACGAGTAGGGAGACGCGATGAGGGTCGAACATCCCGACGATGCCTGGTTGGTCGGCGGGATACGCAGCGGCTTCGGAAGATTCGGCGGTGCGCTGCGCGACGTCTCCATGGTCGATCTCGGCAGCCGGATCGTGCGCGCCGTCTTGGAGGGCTACGCCTGGCCGGAGACGGCCATCGACGAGTTCGACGTGGGCGTCGGCATGATCGAGGCGGGCCTCATGGTCCCGGCGCGCCAGATCGCCGCCGCCGCCGGGCTCCCCGCGCATCTCCCCTCGATCACGGTCGATCGCGCCTGTTGTTCGGGCGCGGCAGTCGTCGGGTTGGCGACCCGCGCTCTCGCTACCGGAGCCCGCGCCGTGGTGTGCCTGGGTGTCGAGACGATGAGCCGCACCCCCCGCCTCCTCCACGGCACCCGGGGCACCGACCGCCTCGGCGACCTCGAGGTCGAGGACCTGCTGCTGATGCGTTCCCCCCTGACCGGCACGTCAATCGCCGAGTATGTCGGCCGGGTCGCCCTCGAGCACAACGTCGACCGCGAGGCCCAGGACGAGTGGGCGCTGGGGAGTCACCAGCGGTACTTCGCAGCGCGCGACGCCGGATTCTTCAACGATGAAATCGTGCCGGTGGAGACGCCGACCGGAACGCACCTCGAGGACGAGCCGCCACGTCGGGACACGTCGCTGGAACGACTGGCGGCGGTCCCCACGGTGCGCAACTCACCGACGATCACCGCCGGCAACGCTCCCGGTCTCAACGACGGCGCGTGCGCCGTCATCGTGGCCGACGGCGCCACAACCCGCGAGAGGGGGGAGACACCGACCCGAATCCACTCCTACCTGCAGACCGCAGACTCGCCGACATCGTCGGCATACCTTCCCGGGGTGGCCATCGCGCGCCTCTGCACCGAGGCAGACATCGCGGTCGGCGACCTCGACGTCATCGAGATCAACGAGGCGTACGCCGCAACCCCCCTGGTCAGCGTCCGTCGCATGGCGGGCGGTGACCCCGGTCTGGAGAAGGAGTTGCTGGCGCGCACCAATGCGAACGGAGGAGCAGTCGCCATCGGGCATCCCATCGGCGCCAGCGGCGCCCGGCTGGTGCTCACCGCGGCGCGACGGCTCGCCCGTGAGGGAGGACGGTGGGCCGCGATTGCGATCTGCGGCGGCTTCGGTCAGGCCGACGCCATCCTCCTGGAGGCCGCCGGATGACCGAGCCGGCCTCCGCCAGCCGCACCGATCTTGTCGTCGCCGTCGTGCAGCGCGCCGCCGCCCAGGCGTGGTCCGACGACACGGCGGTGGCGAGCAACACCGCGGCGATCGCCGCCGCCTACCACGACGTCGCCGACACCGCCGACCTCGTCGTCTTCCCGGAACTGGCAGTGACCGGCTACATCCCGCTCAAGGGTTACGACCAGAGTCGCAAGCAGATTCTCGCCGCCGCCGCCGCCGAGGCGACCGGGACCTCCCTTCCCCGGCTGGTGGCCGCCACTGCCGGAAGACGCGCCCTCATGGCGGTCGGCCTCATGGAGCCCACCTCGATGCGCAACGAGTTCTTCAACTCGGTCGCCCTGATCGAGGCCGGCGAGATCGTCGCGGTGTATCGCAAGGTGCACCTACCGGTGGAAGAGAACCACTACTTCACGCCCGGGGACCGGGTCGCCGTCGCCGATACCCGGCTGGGGCGTGTCGGACTGATGATCTGTTACGACATGCTGTTCCCGGAACTGGCCCGGGATGCCTCGCTCCGGGGTGCCGAACTCCTCGTCGTGGCCGCCAACTGGCTGGACCTCGGCAACCTGGAGCGCCTGGGCGAGGTACTCCCCGTCGCCCGGGCGCTCGAGGGCCAGTGCCACGTGGTGTTCGCCAATGGCGTCGGAGAGATGGAGGTGCGCGGCCGCAACTGGTCGCTGTACGGGAAGAGCCGGATCGTCTCGGCACTCGGCGAGGTGATCGCCACCGCCGGGCCGGGGGCAGAGACACTGGTGGCAACCCTCCCCGGGGCGCACCTGGACCACGCTTCGGACATCTTTCCGGTGCTGCGGGACCGCCGACCCGAGCTGTACGGTCATCTGGTGCGCCCCCACGCCGACTTCGCCGCACTCTCCGACGGCTCATGACCGCCCTGGGCATCTCGATCGGGTGGAGCGCCCGAGAGGACATCGACCGCGTGGTCGACCTGGTGAAACGCGCTGCGGATGACGGCGTTGACGCCTGCTGGGTGATCGATTCCCAGGTGGCGATGCGCGACGCCTTCGCCTTGCTCGCCGTCCTCGCCCGCGAAACCGAACGAATCAAACTCGGACCCGGGGTCACCAACCTGCTCACCCGGCACGAAACGGTCGTGGCTACCACACTCGCCACGCTGAGCGCCCTTGCGCCCGGTCGGATCCTCGCCGGTATCGGGGCCGGTGACAGCGCCGTGTTTCCCATCGGACTCGAGCCGCAGAAGATCGTCGAGATGCGCTCCGGGGTCGAGCGAGTACGAACCCTCCTCCGAGGTGGCGAGGTCGATTACCTCGGAACAACGGTCGGCATCACCGCCGCCTCGACGCCGCCGCCGCCGATCTACCTCGCCGCCAGCCAGCCGAAGATGCTGGCTATGGCGGGTGCCGTTGCCGACGGCGTGATCGTGATGGGCCCCTCTCATCCCGAGACCTACCGGACACAGATCGATCACGTGCGCCGCGGTGCCGCGGCATCCGGTCGCGATCCGGATTCCGTGGCGATCGATCTCTGGGTCACCATGGCCGTCGGCGAAGGCGCCATCGACGCGGTTCGGTCATGGGCATCGGCGCAGGCCCGCTGGCTCGACCGATGGGAGAGCATTCCGGCCGCATTCCTCCCATTCCGCGACGAGATACGCCGTTCCGCCACGGCGTACAACTTCTCCGACCATCTCTCCGTGGCGGCGGAACACGCCGGTGTGGTGTCGGACGAATTCGCGATACAACTGGCGGTCGCCGGCGACACCGAGCAATGCCGGGACAGGATGCGCTCCATTGCGGCCATCGGCGTCGACCGCATCACCGTGTCGCTCATGTCCGGCGGGCGCCAACGTCGCCTCGACGACCTGGTCGGGGTCTGGGAGGGTGTGACGGGTTAGCCGCCGAGCTTCCAGCGCCGTACCAGACCACTTTCGATCCCGATCTGGTCGAGTACCCGGCCCACGATGTGATCGACGGCATCCTCGATAGTCGTCGGATGGTTGTAGAACGCCGGGACCGGCGGCATGACCACGACACCGATCCGGCTGAGTTTCAGCATGTTCTCCAGATGGATCGGGCTCAGGGGCGTCTCCCGCGCCACCAGGACGAGAGGCCGGCGCTCCTTGATCGTCACATCGGCAGCGCGGTCGATGAGCGTGCCCCCCGAACCCGCCGCAATCGATGCCAGGGTCTTCATGCTGCAAGGGACCACCACCATGCCGGCCGTCTGATACGAACCGCTCGAGATCGACGCCCCGAGGTTGCGCGACGGGTGCACCACCCCGGCAAGGGCAGCGACCTCGCCCGGGGTACGACCGGTCTCCAGGCTGATCGTCTTCTGAGCCCACTCGCTCATCACCAACTCGGTCGGAATCCCGAGATCCTTCAGCACCTCGAGCAGCCTGACGCCCATGATCGCTCCGGTGGCACCGGTCATTGCCACCACGAGAGGGTTTCGGCTGGCGGGATTCGGCATCGCACACCGATCCTACGCACCGGAGCGTCTCCACAGACCCCAGTGCTATCGTCCGCGCCCGGATGCCCAGGGTCGTCCGGATTCATCATGTCGCATTTGCACACGGCGGGGATGCCTCCCCGCACGATCGCTTCGCCGAGCTCCTCGGGTTGTCGGTGTCTCACGCCGAGGAAGTCCTCGGCTTCGTGGAACGCATGATCCCCGCAGGTGACTGCTACCTGCAGACCCTCGAGGCCACCGGTCCCGGTGTCGTGGCCACATTCGTCGGAAAGCGGGGGAACGCCCTCCACCACGTGGCCTTGGAGGTCGATGACCTCGACGGGTACGTCGAGGATCTCCGCCGACGGGGGGTGCGTCTCGTCGACGACCGGGCGCGCCCCGGGGGAATGGGCACGATGATCGCCTTCGTCCATCCGAGCGTGTTCGACGGCTTGCTCGTCGAACTCGTCCAGGTGCCGGGCGGGTCGCCGTGATCGCCGGCTACCTCCCCGCAGCCCGCGATCCGCGACGCGACGGAGAACACCACGGGCGCCGTTTCCAGGAGGGGGTTCGCAACAACGTGGAACGGTTCCTCACGATCGTCGACGCCGCCGGATGGCGGTGGGTCGACCTCGTGGCCGCCGCCCGTGCCGAGGCCCTCCGGCGCGGCACCGCCGAACGGCAGCGCCTGAACGCCATCGCCGACGGCGCCGGGGTCGACCGCACCACCCACCTGGTCTTCGCGCTCACCGGGCACGTCGTGGCACCCGAAGAGTGCACCGTCGCCGCCGCAGTGGGCAGGGCGAGCGCCACCGGCTCGACGGTGTTGCTGAAGAACTCGGACAAGATCGGGGCGGATTCGCTGGTCGGCACCGGGTTCCACCGTTTGAAGGAGATCAACGTCGTCATCGACCTCACCTCGGAGGAGGGAGTACGCACGCTCGGCGTCGCCGCCGCCGGTTCCACCAATCTCAAGATGGGGGTGAATGACGCCGGCGTGGTGGCGGCGTCCAACATCGCACGCACCACCGAACTGCGCCTGCGGCGGCCCGGGGTCGATGATCTGCGGGCGTTCGACCGGGGGCTGTTGCTGCGCCGCGGGCTCGAGTGGCGCACTGCCTGGGAGGCGACCACGTTGGTGATGAAGGAACTCGCCCACGCACCGATGGCCACACCGGGCAACATCCATTTCGCCGGCGCCGACCGGATGTTCGTCGTTGAGGGGTCGTACGACCGGCTCGCCATGGAACTGGTCCAGGACCGGGTGGTCGCCCGCTCGAACATGTTCGTGCTCCTCGACCAACTCAACGACTCGGAGGACCGCTCGAGCCCGGCGCGTTACGCCAGGGCGCTGGCGATGCTGGCACCCCACGGTGGGAGGGTCACCACCGAGCATCTCCGGGAGGTGTCCGCGGATCACGGCAACGGCCCGGGGCTCGACTCGATCTGCCGCCATTCCGACGATCACCGCGACGAGACGTCGCTGTCGGCGATGATCGCCGCAGTTGACGGATCCGATCCCGCGGGCACCCGCGTGGAGTTCGCCCTGGGCAAGCCGTGCTGGGCGTGGTCCGACCCGGAGGGCGTGCTCTCCGTCCGGATGGACGACGACCCGGCGGTCATCGCCGAGCGCTTCCGCTCGGGAGCGTCGTGGAGGAGGCTCTATCGCGAGGACGCCCGCACCGGCTGAGCGAACCGTCAGGCATCCCAGAGGCGGGCACGGATCGCATCGGTGTGCTCCCCGAGCCGCGGAGGTGGCAGCGTCTCCCGCCGGGGAAGCCCGGCGATCGGGCTCCGCACCAGGCGCAGCGTGCCCCGGATCGGATCGGCGACAGTCTCGAGGATCGATGCCGCTTCAGGTGCGGCGAGTACCGCGGCGAGATCCCGAACGGGAGCGATTGGCACCCGCGCCTCGCTGAACCGCTGCACCCAGTGATCGACCGTGTTGGTGCCAACCGCTGTCTCGATCGCGGCGACCAGCGCTGACCGGTTAATCACCCGGGCGCCGTTGGTGGCATAACGCTCGTCGGCGGCGAGGCGGTCGAGTCCGAGCACCGCGCACAGCCGTTCGAACAAGCGATCGTTGGCCGCTGCGATGATCACGTTTCCGTCGAGAGCCGAGAACACCTGATAGGGGACGATGTTGGGGTGCTCGGTCCCCATGGGTCGGGGCACGACCCCGCCCAGAAGGTAGTTGGCGGCCTGATTGGCGAGCGAGGCGACGCTCGCGTCGAATAGCGGCACCGACACCCGCTGGCTCTCCCCGGTCCGGCGCCGGACCTCGAGGGCGCCAAGGATGGCGATGGCGGCATAGAGGCCGGTGATGACATCGAGCAGGGCGACCCCCATCTTGACCGGCTCGCCGCTGGTAGGACCGGTGATGCTCATGAACCCCGTGAGGGCCTGCATTGCGATGTCGTACCCGGGTTCGTCCTGCTTGGGTCCGGGCCCGAAGGCGGTCACCGAGCAGTAGACCAGTCCTGAGTCGCGGAGGGCGTCGTACCCGAGGCCGAATCCGTCGAGCAGGCCAGGACGGAAGTTCTCGACGACCACGTCGGCGTCGCGGGCGAGTCGAACGGCCAGGTCGCGGTCGGAGGGATCGGCGAGGTCGAGCGCCACCGATCGCTTGTTGCGATTGACCGCCAAGTAATACGCCGCAGCGTCATCGACGAACGGGGGGCCCCAGTGCCGGGTGTCGTCACCGGTTCCGGGGCGCTCGACCTTGATGACGTCGGCGCCGAGGTCGGCGAGCAGCATCGTGCAGTACGGCCCGGCGAGGATTCGGGTGAAGTCGAGGACCCTCGACCCGGCAAGAGGGAGGGGGCGATCGGCGGCGAACACTGCACCCGAGTTTAGTTGCCACCCGCCGGTGCGTGATATATCAACCGCTATCGTGTATGAGCCGAGTCGACCGAGGACGTGGTGACTCCCACCGCCTACAACGTGATCGTGGTCGGTGCCGGGAACGCCGGCATGTGCGCCGCGCTGTCCGCCGTGGAGCACGGTGCCGAAAAGGTGCTCGTGCTGGAACGCGGGATCCGAGAGGAGCGCGGAGGCAACAGCCGGTTCACCGCCGGGGCCTTCCGATTCGTGTACGACGGTCTCGACGACCTGCTCCAGGTGATGCCCGACCTCACCGACGAGGACCGCGATAACACGGACTTCGGCACGTATCCGGCCGAGACGTTCTTCGCCGACATGGCCCGAGTCACCCAATACCGCTCCGACCCAGATCTGATCGAAGTGCTCGTCGGTGAGTCGCTCGACTCGATCGTTTGGATGCGCCGCCAGGGTATCCGGTTCCTCCCGGCCTACGGACGACAGGCGTTCAAGGTCGACGGCAGGTTCAAGTTCTGGGGTGGTCTCACGGTCGAGGCGAGCGGCGGTGGCGTGGGCCTCGTCGAGTCGCTGCACACGATCGCCGCACAACGCGGCATCGAAGCGGCCTACGAGACCCGGGCGGTGGCGTTGGCGATGCGCGACGGGGCCGTCGCCGGGGTCGACGTCACCCAACGAGGCAAGCCGACGACACTTGCGGCCCGGACCGTGGTGCTCGCCAGCGGAGGGTTTCAGGCCAATACCGAGTGGCGCACCCGGTACCTGGGACCGGGATGGGATCTCGCCCGGGTGCGGGGAACCCGACACAACACTGGGGACGGGATTCGGATGGCCCTCGAGGTTGGTGCCCTGTCGGTCGGCAACTGGTCGGGGAGCCACGCCGTCGGATGGGACTTCAACGCGCCCCAGTTCGGCGACCTCAAGGTGGGCGACGGGTTCCAAAAGCACTCCTACCCGTTCGGGATCATGGTGAATGCTCGCGGCGAGCGGTTCGTCGACGAGGGGGCCGACTTCCGCAACTACACGTACGCCAAGTACGGGCAGGAGATCCTCCGCCAGCCCTACCAGTTGGCGTGGCAGGTGTTCGACGCCAAGGTGACCCACCTACTGCGCGACGAATACCGAATCGCCCAGGTCACCAAGGCGAAGGCAAACACACTCGAGGAGCTCGCCGGGAAGCTCGAGGGCGTAGACGCCGAAGGCTTCCTCCGCACGGTGTCGGCGTTCAACTCCGCGGTGCGACGGGACATCCCCTTCGACCCGACGGCGCTCGACGGGCGCCGCACGGAGGGGCTGCCGATCCAGAAGTCGAACTGGGCCAACGCACTCGACACTCCGCCCTTCGAGGCGTACGCCACCACATGCGGGATCACCTTCACGTTTGGCGGCGTCGGCATCGACCGGTCGGCCCGGGTGCAGAGTGCCGAGGGATGGCCGATCCCGGGACTGTTCGCCGCCGGTGAGCTGGTCGGCGGCCTGTTCTACTTCAACTATCCCGGCGGCACCGGACTCACCTCGGGCACCGTCTTCGGGAGGATTGCGGGACGTTCCGCCGCAGAATCACTCCGGGGGTGACCACAACCACCGCGCGCAACGGTGCCCTCCTCGCCTGGTACTGCCGCAACACGCGCGATCTCCCCTGGCGGCGCGATTGCGATCCGTGGCGGGTGCTGGTAAGCGAGGTAATGCTGTAACAGACCCAGGCCGGTCGGGGCATCCCGTCTTCGAGCGGGTCCAACAGTTTCCTAGTGGTGCGTCGCGGATTTGATGAAGTGGTCTCCTGTCGAGCGAGCGCCACGGTGGCTGAGTTCGCGTCATTGCCGTCCCGGGTCACCAATTAGGCGACACACCACTAGCGACGCTCCCCGTTTCCCGTTCCCCGTTGCCGGGTGGGCCGACGGGCAACGGGCAACCGGTAACAGGCTTCCCGATACCCTTTCCTGAATGCTGATCCGCCCTGCCCGTCACGACGACGTCGACCAGATCGCGTCGTGGACCCAGGACACCTTTGACTGGGGCGACTATGTCGCCGAGCGGCTGCCCGAATGGCTCGACAATCCGGCTGTGCGAGTCATGGTGGCCGAGGAGGAGGCAAGGGTCGTCGCCACCGTGACCGGGACGATGGTGTCCCCCACAGAGGCGTGGGCACAGGGCATCCGGGTACACCCCGATCACCGCCGCAAGGGGATCGGCACCGCGGTGAGCACCGCCCTGTGGGATTGGGCCCGGAAACAGGGTGCCGTGGTAGTCCGATTGGCGATCGACGAGACCAACGCCGCCTCCCAGGCCCAGGCGACCTCAATGGGTTTTCGCAAGGTGTGTGACTGGCGGCGCGGCGAGCGGGTCATCGGCGAGGGCTCGCCGGTCCCCGAAGGCAATGGCGGGCGTCGGGTCCCACCGCCCGAGCGATTGGACGCGGCGCACTCCGCCGAGGCCGAGCCCGCCTTTCTCTCGTGGTCGACCGGCGAGCTGGCCCGCGCCGCTCACGCCCTCTTTCCCATCGAGTGGGTATGGCGCCGCATGACGGTCGAGCACCTGCTCGTCGCCGCCCGCAATCGGGATCTCTACGAGGGTCGTCCGGGGTGGGCGATCGCGGAGGTCGACGAGGAGCGCTTGCTGGTGTATTGGATGGAGACCGCTCCCGACGACGCCCCAGCGATGGCGCTGGCCCTGGTCGACCTGGCCGCCGAAGCCGGGGTCGCCGAGATGCGGATCTGGGTACCCACCGTGGACTGGCTGGAGGCGCCCTTCACCCGCCTCGGGTTCGAGTTCCACACAGTCGGGGTGTGGGCCTTGGGGTTGTGACCCGCTGCCCGCTCCCCGCTGCCCGCTTTCCGCAAGAACGCGTCATGAACTTCTCGAGCGGTACGGGCGACCTTCAGCGAGAGTGCCCGCTCGGGAGTTGGGCGACACTCTTGCGGGAGACGGGCGACGGGCGACGGGCGACTTACTGCTGAATCTCGTACGAGGCCAGCGTCTCCATGTAGTTGGCGCGCTCGAAGGCCGACGGGTTGGGGGCTCCCCGCCACGACATCGACCCCTTCAACTGCTCCACCGATGCGTACTCGTGCTCCCTCATCCATGAGGTGAGCCCGGCAACGGAGGATTTGATCCGTCCCGGGCCGTGGAGCAGCAATGCGGAGGCCATCATCGTCACGTCTGCTCCGACCAACAGCAATTTGAGGGCGCCGAGATGGTCGTGGATGCCGGTGGTGGCGGCGAGGGAGGCCCGAACCCGGCCGTGGAGGATGGCGATCCACCGCAGCGGCAGCCGGAGTTCGACCGGGGTGCTCAGCTGCAGGTCGGGCATCACGACGAGGTTCTCCAGGTCGATGTCGGGCTGGTAGAACCGGTTGAAGAGAACCAATCCATCGGCGCCGGCGTCGACGATGCGCCGCGCCATGTTGGCCGTCGCCGAGAAGAAGGGCGCGACCTTGACGGCGAGCGGAATCGTGATCGCCCGCCGCACCTCCTCGACGATGTCGAGGTAGCGGCGCTCCACCTGCTCGGAGGTCTCCTCGATGTCGGCCGCCACGAAGTACACGTTGAGTTCGAGGGCGTGCGCCCCGGCGTCCTGCATCTTCCGGGCGTAACCGGTCCATCCCCCCGGGGAGGCCCCGTTGAGCGACGCGATCACCGGAATGCGGAGGGAATCCCGGGCTTGCCGGATCAGGGTGAGATACCGCTGGGGGCCGGTGTTGTAGGCCGTCATCTCGGGGAAGTAGGAGAGGGCCTCGGCGAACGACTCGGTCCCGTGCTCGAGGGCGGCGTGCACCTGGAACGAGTCGTGCTCGATCTGCTCCTCGAACAGCGAGGGCAGCACCACCGCGGCGGCTCCGGCGGCTTCGAGCAGCACCAGACGATCGAGGTCGCGCCCCAGTGGGGAGGCCGACACCACGAACGGGTTGCGCAGGTGCATCCCGAGGTAACCGGTCTCGAGACTCGGTTTCACACCGACACCTCCTCTCCGGGCAGGCCGCGTTCCAGGCCGGCGAGCTGTTCGTAGTAGCGGCGCCGCTCGTCGATGTCCTCCTGGGCCGCCTTGAGGAGTTCCTCGGAGCGGTCCGGGTCGGATCCGGCGAGCATGGCGAACCGGGCCTCAGTGGCGGCGAACTCCTTGAACGGCATCGAGGGCGGTCGCGAGTCGAGGGTGAAGGGATGATCCTCGGACGCCGCCAGCCGCGGGTCGTACCGGTACAACGGCCAGAAGCCGCTGGCGGCGGCATCCTTCTGATGCCCCATCATCTTGCCCAGATCGAAGCCGTGGGCGATGCACGGGCTGTAGGCGATCACCAGCGACGGCCCCGGGTACGACTCCGCCTCGGCGAGCGCCTTCACCGTCTGGGTCATGTTGGCCCCCATGGCGATCTGGGCCACGTACACGTTGCCGTAGGCCATGGCGATCATCCCGAGATCCTTCTTCCCGGTCGCCTTGCCCGAAGCGGCGAACTTGGCGACCGCACCCCGCGGGGTGGCCTTCGAGGCCTGCCCGCCGGTGTTGGAATACACCTCGGTGTCCATAACCAAGATATTCACGTTGCGGCCGGAGGCCAGCACGTGGTCCAGGCCGCCATAGCCGATGTCGT
>Ga0209521_10001484_pt1 | contig 19151 bp, 19 predicted proteins | sample Rifsed19ft4_FD_184016 | JGI IMG/M metagenome (GOLD analysis project Ga0209521, IMG submission 184016) | Soil microbial communities from Rifle, Colorado, USA - sediment 19ft 4 (version 2) | ecosystem: Environmental > Terrestrial > Deep subsurface > Rock core/Sediment | place: Rifle, Colorado...
CGTAGGCCCGCGTCGAGGACTAGCAACGGCTGTCGCAACGTATCCACGATGCTCTCGGCGTAGATTCGGGCCTCTTCGAGCGCCCGCTCCGCCCGCAGAGGCTCGGTGATGTCCTCGTTGTGCCTCAAGGCCAGACACCTCCCACGAATTGGATCCGGCGCATCCCACGAGGGAAGCAGCAGCGAACGGGAGGGCGACCGCGCGCGGGGAGCTCCGGACCGGCCACTCACCTGCGCGGCGAGTTGACCCGCTTCCGAGTCGTGGCGCCCGCCCCTCTCCGCCGACGCAGGGCGGGGAAGAGAAGTGTGAACTCGGTTCCCCGACCGGGTGAACTCTCCACCTTGATCGCGCCGCCGCTCCCGCGCACGATGCCGAGCGTTGCCGCGAGGCCGAGACCGCGCCCCGCGCACGTCATGAGGCGGGCCGGCTCCCCGAACCGGCCCGCCCCGGGGAGCGTGCCCGTACTGCGACGCGGGCGCGTCGCTAGATGAAGGTCTGGATATAGGCGTTGAGGAAATAGACGACGAAGGCGATGGCCACGACCCACATGAGCGGATGGATCTCGGCCCACTTGCGGCGCACGACCTTGATGAACACCCAGGCCACGAAGCCGGCGCCGATGCCGTTGGTGATGCTGAACGTGAGGGGCATCATGATCATGGTCAGGAGAGCGGGGATGCCCTCCTCCACGTCGGTCACCGGGATGTCGCGGACCAGCACGAACATGAGGTAGCCGACGAGCACCAGCACCGGGCCGGTGGCCACGAACGGGATCAGCTGGACGAGCGGCGCCGCCAGGATGGCGACGAGGAACAGGACGCCCACTACGACCGCTGTGAAGCCGGTGCGCCCGCCCTCCGCGACGCCGGCCGCGCTCTCGATGTAGGTCGTGTTGGACGAGATGCCCGCCGCTCCGCCCGCGACCGCCCCGAGGCTGTCGACAAGGAGCACCGGGCCGATGCCGGGAACCCGACCCTCTTCGTCAGTGAGACCGGCCTCCGCAGCCACCCCGGTCACTGTCCCCATGGTGTCGAAGAAGTCGCTGAGCATGATCGCGAAGATGGTCAGCAGAGCGGCCACGAGGCCGATGTTGAATACGTTGCTGAGGTCCGGCACGATCGGGAAGAACGAGGGGGTCACCGTGAACTCGGCGGGGATCTTCTGGACGCCGGCGACGACGGCAACCGCGGTCGTGACGAGGATGCTGATAAGCAACGCACCACGCACGCGCATCACCCACAACGCGATGGTCAGGGCCAGGCCGAGGAAGAAGACGAAGTGCGCAGGGGTGGTCGGCAGCACGAATTCGACCGGCACCGCCTTGCTGGCGGGGATCTGGATGATCCTCGCGTCGACGAAGCCGATGAACAGGATGAACAGTCCGATGCCGACCCCGATCGCCCGTTTCAGGGCGAGCGGCACCGCGTTCATGATCGCCTCGCGAAGCCCCAGGACCACGAGCGCCAGGATGGCGAGGCCCTCGAGCACGACGACGCCCATGGCTCCCGCCGGCGACAACCCCTGGCTGGTCAGCCCGAAGGCGACGACGGCGTTGAGGCCAAGGCCCGCGGCCATGGCGAATGGGTAGTTCGTGAACACGCCCATCGCGATGGTCAGGACGCCCGCGACCAAAGCGGTGGTGGCGGCGGCCTGCGTGATGTTCAGGTCATAGCCGGACACGACCTTAAAGCCGTCGGCCAGGATGATCGGGTTGAGGAACACGATGTAGGCCATGACCAGGAACGTGGTCAGGCCGGCACGGATCTCGGTGCCGAAGTCGGTGCCCCGTTCCGCGAACTTGAAATAGCGCGCGATCGCTTCCAAGGCGATGTCCCTCCCAGTTCCCCTCCTGCGGGCCCGGCGCCCTCCGTTCGTCATCGCCGGGCGTGCACGATCGCGTCCGCCCGTCCGGGTCGGACGCCGTTCTCCCTACTCCTCCTCGCTCGTTCCCTCCCCGGCCCCCAGGCCGCTCAGCTCCATCTGCACGTAGCCGCTCGTGTCGAACGAGAGCTGCTGAGGTCCTGGCGCGCCGTCCTCGGACGAGCCGCTCGGGGCGAACTCGATGACGACCTGCTCGTCGCCTTCCACCAGGGTGTAGACGAGCAGCTGCTCGGGCCTGGTCTCGAACTCGAGGTGCTCGAAGGAGTCGACGTTCAGGCAGATCGAGAGCGGCGTGAAGTAGGTCGAGATCTCCGGGTGGTCGCTGACGATCCGCTCGACCCAGCCCGTGCCGCTCGAGACGAGGTGGCCCCCGCGCCTGTAGCGGTAGGAGACGGTCTGCTTGAGAAGGGGGCGGAGCAGGTTGTAGATGTCCGTCTTGCTCGAGACGACGCCGCTATTGACGAAGAACTTCGCCGACGGCTCGGGCACGCGACCTCCGCGAAGCGCTGTCGATGGGGCGCTGGGACGCATGGCATGGTACCGAATGGCCGGCAGGCTCCACAAGTGGGCGCGGCTATCATGCGTCCGTGCTCCTCGTCGTCGACGTCGGCAACACCAACCTGACCCTCGGCCTCGTGGTCGACGGTGCGCTCACCGGCAGCCGCAGGGTGACGACCCCGGGCGCCCCCACGGCCGACGAGCTCGAGGTGCTCCTCGCCGGCCTCCTCGAGCTCGAGGGCCGGCGCATCGGCGAGGTCGAGGCGATCGCCCTGGCCAGCGTGGTGCCCGCCGTCAGCGAGGCGCTCGAGACCATCACCGATCGTCGCGCCATCCCGCTCCTCGCAGCCTCGGCCGCGACGGTGCCCATCCCGGTGCGCCTCGAGCGACCCGCGGAGGTGGGCGCCGACCGCCTGGTCAACGCCCTGGCGGTCCAGCGGCTGTACGGCACCCCGGCCATCGTGGTCGACTTCGGGACGGCGACCACCTTCGACGTCGTGGCCCAGGACGGCGCGTACCTCGGGGGCGCGATCGCGCCAGGACTCGAACTAGGGCTCGAGGCGCTCGCCCAGCACACTGCGAGGCTGCCGCGCATCGACCTGCGCATGCCCGAGCGGGCGATAGGGACCGATACCGAAAGTGCGATGCGCTCCGGGGCGATCAACGGCTACATCGGGCTGACCAGGGAGCTGCTCGACCGCCTGCGCGCGGAACTGGCGTCCGACGAGGGCGGCGAACCGTCGCTCGTCCGGACGGTGGCCACAGGGGGCCTGGCCAGCCAGCCCTGGGTACGCCAGATCCCCGGCATCGACGCCGTGGACCCCGAATTGACCCTCAAGGGCCTGGCCATCCTTCACCAGGAGAGCGCCTGGCGGCCGTCTGCCAGCGCGGTGGGGATGGGAGGAACATCGCGCGACGACGCCGGCGCCGGATCGCGGGGCGGGCGATGACCGAGCGCCGCCTCGAGGGACGTCTGATCGCCCTCGGGGTCACCGGCTCGATCGCCGCCTACAAGGCGGCCGAGCTGGCGCGCCGTCTCCTCGACGAGGGCGCCGAACTGCAGGTCCTCCTGTCGCGCTCCGGCCGCGAGTTCATCGGCCCGCTCACCTTCGAGACGCTCACCCGCCGCAGGGTGCTGAGCGACCCGCTCGAGCTGCTCGGCGATGGTCGCATCGCCCACATCGTGGTGGCCGACTCGGCCGACGCGATCGTCGTCGCGCCGGCCACGGCACGCTGGATCGCAGCCATGGCGGCCGGGCTCTCCGACGACATCATCACAGCCACGTGCCTCGCCTCGGCCGCGCCGGTCGTGGTCGCGCCGGCCATGGACGGGGAGATGTATCGGCACCCGGCGACGCAGGCCAACCTCGAGCGGCTCCGCGGCTACGGTTACACGGTGGTGCCGCCGGAGGAAGGTGCGCTCGCCTCGGGCCAGCGGGGCATCGGCCGGCTCGCGGCCACCGAGAGCGTCCTCGATGCGGTCGCAGCTTCGGTGGCCGACCGCCCCGTCCGCGCGCCGGAGCCGGCCGCGAGGCCGCCCCAGGAAGAGACGGTCCGTGAACCCGACCTGGCCGGCCGCCGGGTGGTCGTCACGGTGGGCGGGACCGCGGAGCCGATCGACCCGGTGCGCTTCATCGGCAACCGTTCGAGCGGGAAGATGGGTGTCGCGATCGCCCAGGCTGCCATGGCGCGCGGCGCGGACGTCACGCTCATCGCGGGGACCGTGAACGTGCCGCTGCCCGAGGAGGCCGAGGTCGTGCGGGCCGAGACTGCGGAGGCGATGCGCTCCGCCGTGCTGAAGGAGCTTGCCAGGGCCGACGTGCTGGTCATGGCGGCGGCGGTCGCCGACTTCCGGCCGAGCCGGGCACAGGCTCGCAAGCTGGAACGCGGGGCGGCCCTCGCCCTGGAGCTGGAGTCGACGCCCGACATCCTGGCCGAGGCCTCGCGCATGGTGCGCGACGGCCGGGTGCCGGGACGAGCGAGGGGCGTCGAGGGGCCGGGCAGGCGAACGGTCCTCGTCGGCTTCGCCGCCGAGACAGGATCGCTCGAGCGCGCGGCTGCCAAGCTGGCGAGCAAGGGCGTGGACCTGCTCGTCGCCAACGACGTGAGCGACCCCGCCTCCGGCTTCGGCAGCGACACGAACCGGGTCACCGTGCTGGGACGCGGGGGCTCGGTCGAGGAGTGGACGATCCTTCCCAAGCGTGAGGTCGCCGATCGGATCCTCGATCGGGTGGTAGCGCTCCTCGAAACCGCGGTCGAGAGCGCGCGGTCAGGCAGCAAGGTGAGCACGGAGATGAGCGCATGAAGCAGCCAGCCACCGATACGGCCCGCCAGACCCCGCGCCGCATCACGATCGCCGACGTAGCTCGGATGCGCGCCGAGGGCCGGCGCATCGCCATGCTGACCGCCTACGACTTCCCGACCGCGCAGATCGTCGACGAGGCCGGCATCCCGCTCATTCTCGTGGGCGACTCTCTTGGGGAGGTCCTGCTCGGCTACGACTCCACCGTCCGCGTGTCCATGAGCGAGATGCTCCACCACGTGAAGGCCGTCACCCGAGGCGCCCGGAGAGCCCTCGTGACCGCGGACATGCCATTCATGAGCTACGGCCTCACGCCCGAGGAGTCGGTCCGCAACGCAGGCGCCTTCCTGGCCGAGGGCGGCGCTCAGGCGGTGAAGATCGAGGGTGGCGTGCGCAGTGCGCGCACCATCGAGGCCATCGTGCGCAGCGGCATCCCGGTCATGGGCCACATCGGCTGGACGCCCCAGGCAAAGCACGGACTGGGTGGCAAGGTCCGGATCCAGGGGAAGACCCGCGATCAGGCTCGGGCGCTCCTCGCCGACGCCCTCGCCGTCCAGCAGGCAGGCGCATTCTCGATCGTCCTCGAGCTCGTTCCCGAGCAGTTGGCGACCGCCATCACGGAGCGTCTGCGGATCCCGACCGTCGGGATCGGCGCCGGCCCGGGATGCAGCGGGCAGGTCCTCGTCATCAACGATCTGCTCGGCCTCGGCGACTTCACGCCGCGCCACGCGCGACGCTACGCCGAGCTGCGCGAGACGATGCAGGCGGCCGTCCGTGCCTTTGTGAGCGACGTCGAGAGCGGGGCGTTCCCTGGTCCGTCCGAGACGGTGCGCATGGAGGACGCGGTCCTCGAGGACGCGATCGGTCGCTCGCCCCTCGACCAGCCGGCCGCTGGCGCGGTAGCCGGAGTCCCGCTCGACAGGGACCTCTAGGCCCGGCAGGGTCCCCGACCACCTCGCCGAGCGCATCCGCCGCCGGACGTACGGCCCGTAGCGATGGAGGTCGTCCGGACCCGCGCCGCGCTCCGCCATGCCAGGGCGGGGCTCCCGGCGCCCGTTGGCGCCGTGCTCACGATGGGCGCCCTTCACGACGGCCATCTCTCGTTGCTCACCAGCGCGGGTGCGGAGTGCGCGTCGGTGGTCGTCTCGGTCTTCGTCAACCCGACCCAATTCGCGCCGACCGAAGACTTCGGGCGCTACCCCCGCGACGAGGCGGGCGACCTGGGTGTGCTCGAGGCGGCGGGCGTCGACGTCGCCTTCGTGCCGCCGGTCGAGGAGATCTACTCTCCCGGCTTCGCGACGGCGGTCGACGTCGGGCAGATCGCTGAGCCGCTCGAGGGCGCCGCCCGACCGGGCCACTTCCGGGGCGTGGCGACCGTCGTGGCCATCCTCTTCGAACTCATCGAACCAGAACGCGCCTATTTCGGGCAGAAGGACGCACAGCAGGTGCTGGTCGTGCGCCGCCTCGTCGACGACCTGGCCATGCCCATTGAGATCGTGGTCTGCCCCACGATTCGCGAAGCCGACGGCCTGGCCTTCTCGTCGCGCAACCGAAATCTCTCCCCAGCCGAGCGCGCGGCCGCGCCGGTCGTCTTCCGCACCCTCGAGGAGGCGAGGCGGCTGGTGGAGGCCGGCGCGCGCGACGCTGAGGCGGTACGTGGCCGGATGAGGGAGATCCTCGCGGGCGAGCGGCTCGTCAAGCCCGAATACGTCAGCGTGGCCGACGCGCACACGCTCCAGGAACTCGAGCGGCTTCACCCTGGCGAGGTCCTGCTCTCGCTGGCCGCACGGATCGGCTCGACTCGCCTCATCGACAACATCCCGCTCACCGTGGCATAGGGCAGGCCCGGAATCTCCTGTCAGAGGTACGAAATAGGGACCCCGGGGACGTTTCGGAGCCGCGTCTTGGGTCAGAGGTGCTGGCCGAGGGACTTCTGACAGAAGATGCACCGAGCGGGGCGAAACCGGGTCCCCAGGACGGACTTCTGGCAGGAAGGAGCGCCGGACGCCTGGCCGGCGTCAACGCTTGGCCGGCGTCAACGGCCGAGCCGCCGGAACGGCCGAGCCGCAGGAAAGCAGCGAACCAGTGCCGCGTGCCGCCCGGGGCGGCGGCGCCGGGGCGCTACCCGCGCTGGCGGGGCGTGATCTTGCGCTCGACCTGGGCGAGGGCGTCGCGCAGGCGGGCGATCGTCTCGGGCTCGATCCCATTTGGCTCGAGGTGGGGAGCCAGGTGGTCGAGGACGTCCGCCGCGAGCTCCAGGAAGACCGAGGCGTCGGCAACGAAGAACTGCGGCTCGTTGTTGTACCGCACGAGCGTGAGGCGGCCCTGCAGGACCGACCGGTCGTCGACGTGGCTTACCTGGGTCGAGAAGTTGTGGCCCTGGATCCCGTCCGGGTTGTTCAGGAAGTTGAGGGCGTTGTCGATGGCCAGCCCGAAGCGCGCCCGCCAGGCGGTCAGACGCTCGAGCACCTCGGGCGGCACGCGCACCTCGGCGACCTTCTCGAAGACCTCCGGCCCCACCGTGAGCATGCCGATGAGCGTCGTCCCGATCCGGCGGCCGAGCATCACCTGCAGCGACCGCTCGAGGGTGAACACCTCGCTGTCGAAGCGCGGCGAGGTGATCACGTCGGTCAGCAGGTCCTCCACGTTGTCGAGGACCCCGGGCTCACCCAACGAGTTGGCGAGCTCGATGGTCTCGGTCTTGAAGAGGAACGTCTCCTCGTGGTCGAGCATGGGGCGGCCCCGCTAGGGGTAGAGGCCCCGGGTGGCGGTGGCCGAGGCGACCCGGTCGACGGCGAGCATGTAGGCCGCCAGCCGCATGTCGACCTCCTCGCGCTTGGTCGTTGCGAGGACGTCCTTGAAGGACCGGACCATGATCTCCCGGAGCTTGGCGTTGACCGTGGCTTCGTTCCAGAAGTCCCGGTTGAGGTCCTGCACCCATTCGAAGTAGGAGACGGTCACCCCACCGGCGTTGCACAGGATGTCGGGGATCACGAAGACCCCACGGGAATAGAGGATCTCGTCCGCCTCGGGGGTCGTCGGTCCGTTGGCCGCCTCGGCCACGATGCGCGTGCGGATCCGCTCGGCGTTGCGGCCGGTGATCACGTTCTCCAGGGCCGCCGGCACCAGCACCTCGCACTCGATCTCGAGCAGCTCCTCCTGCGAGATCTCACGCGAGCCCGGGAAGCCCACGACGGTGCCGTGCTCGGCCTTCCACTGGTTGACCCGTCCGACCTCGAGCCCCCTCGGGTTGTGGATGCCACCGCTCGAGTCGGAGACTGCCAGGACCCTGGCCCCGTGCTCGGCCAGGAGGCTGGCCGCGATCGACCCGGCGTTCCCGAAGCCCTGCACGACGACGCGGGCGCCCTTCAGCTCGAGCCCGAGGTCACGCGCCGCTTCCTCGATACAGTAGACGGTGCCCCGCGCAGTCGCCTCGTTTCGGCCCTGGGAGCCGCCGAGCGAGATGGGCTTGCCCGTGACGACGGCGGGGACGGTGTACCCCACGTGCATCGAATACGTGTCCATGATCCAGGCCATCGTCTGGGCGTTCGTGCCCACGTCCGGGGCCGGGATGTCGCGCTCCGGCCCGATCAGGACGCTGATCTCGGTCGCGTAGCGACGGGTGAGGTGCTCGAGCTCCTTGCGCGTCAGCTTCTTGGGATCGACGATCACGCCGCCCTTGCCCCCACCGTAGGGGATCCCCACGACCGCGCACTTCCAGGTCATCCACATGGCGAGGGCCTTGACCTCGTCCAGGCTGACGTCCTGGTGATAGCGGATCCCACCCTTGGCCGGGCCGCGTCCGAAGTTGTGCTGGACCCGGTAACCGGTGAAGACCTCCACGTTGCCGTCGTCCATCTGCACCGGGAAGTGGACGGTCAGCTCCCGGCGACACTCCCGCAGCACGTGCCGCAGGCCGCGGTCGAGGTTGAGCTTGTCGGCAGCGCGATCGAACTGCTGCTGCGCGACCGCCCAGGCGTTGATGGGGGTAGTCGTGATGCGTTCGGTGGTCATCGGACGTTCATACCTCCGAGCTGGCGATGGTAGCGTCTGGGGAGCGCCTGAGGAGGACTGCGGCACCGACGCAGCCGGGCCCCAGGTGGGCGCCTATCGATGCGCCGATGAGCGATGTGACGACGCGGTCGTCCGGAACCGCTTCGGGAAGGCGCGCCAACAGCTCCGTCTTGAAGTCGTCGACGTCGGGCGCCATGCCGTGCAGGATGAAGACCCGCTCGACCGGCCCCGTCGTGAGCAGCTCGAGGAGTCGCTCGCGGGCCTTGCCGCGGGTCCGCACTCGCTCCACCTGTTCCACCTTGCCGTCGGCGACGGTGATGATGGGCTTGACCGACAGCAGCGTGCCCAGGGCCGCCTGGGCGCCGCTGACGCGGCCGCCGCGACGAAGGTATTCGAGCGTCTCGACCACGACGTAGAGCCGAAGGTCAGCGATGCGGCTGCTGACCGTCCTGGCGATGGCCTGCGCCGGCAGGCCCTGGTCCCGCAGCTCCGCGGCCAGGAGGGCCAGGAGACCCGTGCCGCCCGAGGCGGACCACGAGTCGACGATCACGACCTCCCGCTCGGCGAGAGCGCCGCGGGCGATCTCGGCGCTCTTGATGGAGGCCGATAGCGTGCTCGCCACGTGGACGGCCACGACCGCATCGGCCCCCGCCGCGAAGCGTCCCTCGTACGCTTCCTGGAAGGTCCCGGGAGAGGCCGCTGCGGTGGTCGGGAAGGGCGAGCCCGGCGCGGTCAGCTTCGCCCAGAACTCGCCGGCGCTGAGGTCGACCCCGACGTTGTACGTCTCGGGGCCGAAATTCGTGACGAGCGGAACGACGGCGATGCCGTGCGCCAGCGCAACCTGGGGCGGGAGGTCGGCCGCCGAGTCGGTGACGATCGCGGGACCGGCCATGGGGTCACTCCTTCCCGGAATCAGCGCGTGTGGCGGTGCCCGCCGATGATAGCGGCGCGGCAGCCCTGGGTGACACTTCTCCGGCGCGCCGGCGCGGGCGGCCCGGCGCCGACCCACCTATCCGCCGGCCACCCCCGTGACGCGCTCGAAGGCCATCGCCACCGAGCCGCCGCCGCCGAGGCAGAGCGTGGCGAGTCCGTAGCGGCCGTTGCGCCGGCGCAACTCATGGAGCAGCGTCGTCGTGATGCGCGCCCCGGACGCTCCGAGGGGGTGGCCCAGGGCGATCGCTCCCCCATTCACGTTCACCCGGTTCCAGTCGAAGCCGAGCTCGCGTCCGTCGGCCAGGACCTGTGCCGCGAAGGCCTCGTTGATCTCGATGAGGTCGAAGGCCTCGAGCGGCATCTCGATCCGGTCCAGTAGCTTGCGCACGCCGGTGACGGGCGCCAGGAAGAGCCACCGTGGCGCGATCTCGGCCTGGCTGTAGCCGATGATCCGGGCGAGCGGCGTCAGCCCGTGCTTCTCGACCGCCCGCTCGCTCGCGACCACCGTGGCCGCGGCGCCGTCGGTGATGCCCGGGGCGTTGCCCGCCGTCACCGTGCCGCTCGGCTCCGGTCCCGGTCCCGCGACCTCCGCGTCCGCGAGCGAGGGCACGGCGAAGGCCGGGCGGAGGCGTGCGAGCGCCTCGAGCGAGGTGTCGCGGCGCGGGGCCTCGTCCACGGCGACCACGAGCGCCTGGCCCTTCGGTCCGCTCACCTCGACCGGAACGATCTCCTCCTCGAAGCGGCTTTCGTCGATGGCAGCGATGGCGCGACGGTGGCTCTCCAGGGCGTAGCGATCCTGGTCTTCGCGGCTGACGTGTTCGCGGATGGCGACGCGCTCGGCGTGTGTGCCCATGTGGCAGTCCTCCACCGAGCACCACAGGCCGTCGAGTACGGTCGAGTCGATGAGCTCCCCGTTGCCCAGGCGGTAACCGAAGCGCGCCCTGGGCAGAAGGTAGGGACCCAGGTTCATGTTCTCCATGCCCCCGGCGACGACGATCTCGGCGTCCCCGGCGCGGATCTCCGCCGCGCCGAGCATGATCGCCTTGAGGCCCGAGCCACACACCCGGTTGATGGTCGTGGCGCTGGTCGTCTCGTGGAGTCCGGCGTTGAGGGCCGCCGTGCGCGCCGGCGCCTGGCCCACGCCGCCCTGGATGACCTGGCCCATGAGGACCTCGTCGACCGCGTCGGTCGGGATGCCGGCGCGCTCGACGGCGGCGCGGATGGCGACTCCCCCGAGGGTGGTTGCCGGGGTATCGGCGAAGGCCCCTCCGAACTTGCCGATGGGCGTCCGTGCTGCCGAGACGACGAAGACCTGCCCGCTCGGGGCGGTCATGTTCGGGCCGTTCCGATCCACGGGCCGATGCTACACCGGCCGGCGCGACCTCCTCCCCTACTCCTCCAGGAGCGCCTCGGCCACGATGAGCCGGTGGATCTGGTTCGTGCCCTCGTAGATCTGGGCGCCCTTGGCGTCGCGCAGGAACCGTTCCACGGGCGCGTCGCGGGAGTAGCCCGTCGCGCCGAAGAGCTGGACCGCGTCCGAGGCGACGCTCATCGCCGCGTCCGAGGCTGTCCACTTGGCGAGCGAGGACGCCTCCGCGATGGGGTCGCCGCGATCCCTCGCCTCGGCCGCCAGCCTGGTCAGCGCCCGAGCCGCGGCCACCTTCTGGGCCATCTCAGCGAGCATGAACCGGATGCCGCCCTGCTCGGACAGCGCTTTACCGAAGGCGCGTCGTTCCTTGACGTATGTGGCGGCCGCGTCAAGGGCCGCCTGGGCGAGCCCGGTGCATGCGGCGGCGATCGAGATGCGCCCTTCGCCCAACGAGGAGAGGGCGATCCGGTAGCCCTGGCCCTCCTCGCCGAGCCTGTCGGCGGCCGGGACCTCGGTGCCCTCGAAGACGAGCTCCGCGGCGGGACACGAGCGGATGCCCAGCTTCTTCTCCTTGCGGCCGAAGCGGAACCCGGGCGTCCCCTTCTCGACGAGGAAGGCGGTGATCCCGCGCGGCCCGGCGTCCGGGTCCACCGTCGCGAAGACGAGGTAGCGCTCCGCGTCGGGGGCGTTGCTGATCCAGGTCTTCGTCCCGTCGAGGCGGTACGCCTCGCCGTCGCGCACGCGCCTGGCGCGCAAGCGCAATGCCGCTGCGTCCGACCCCGCATGCGGCTCCGTGAGCGCGAACGCGCCCAGCCGCTCGCCCGTGACCATGGCCGGCAACCACCGCGCGTGCTGCTCCTCGGTCCCCCACGCCACGACGGGAAGCTGCGACAGGATGTGCACGCTGAGGGTCACCGCCATGGCCATGTCGACGTAGGCGATCTCCTCCATGGCGACGGTCCAGGCGCGGTAGCTGAAACCGGTCCCGCCCACGGCCGGCGGAAGGGGCGCGGCGGTCAGGCCGAGCTCGCCCATGCGGGTGAACAGGCCGCGCTCGAAGTGCTCGGCCTCGTCGCGCTGGGCGATCCCCGGGCCGAGCTCGCGGCGGGCGAACTCGCGGGCGGTGGCCTGAAGGAGGCGCTCTTCGTCGTCGAGCGGCCACAGCGCGCCGCCGGCAAGGTGGTCGGCCATCGCGGTCCGCCTTCCCTGCGCTCTGGGCGCCGCGTCAGTCGCGCGGGTAAGCGTAGAAACCGCGCCCGCTCTTCTGCCCCAGGTGCCCGGCGTCGACGAGCTGGCGGAGGACCGGCGGCGGGGCGAAGCGCGGATCCCCGAAGCCCTCATGCAGGACCTCGAAGATGTGTAGGCACACGTCGAGGCCGATGAAGTCGGCCAGCTCGAGCGGTCCCATCGGGTGACGCAGCCCGAGCCGGACGCCCGCGTCGATCTCCTCGGCCGTGCTCAACCCCTCGTCGTAGGCGCGCATGGCCTCCCCGAGGAACGGGATCAGGATGCGGTTCACCACGAACCCCGGCCGATCCCTCGCGGTGATGACCTCCTTGCCCAGGTCGGCCGCGAAGGCGCGCACCGTCGCCTCGGTCTCGTCGCTCGTCTCGAGCCCGCGGATCAGCTCGACCAGGGGCATGACCGGCACCGGGCTGAAGAAGTGCATGCCGATGAAGCGTCCGCGGCGCGAGGACGAGGTCACCCCGGCCAGCCGGGTGATCGAGATCGAGGAGGTGTTCGAGGCGAAGATGGCCGATTCGGCGGCCCGGCTGTCGAGCTCCCGGAAGAGCTCCGACTTGACGTGCTCATCCTCGAAGACGGCCTCGATGACGATCTCCGCCTGCGCTGCCGCCGCGCCGAGGGAATCGGCTACATCGATGCGGCCGAGCGTCGCCGTGCGTTCCTCGTCGGTCAGGCGGCCCTTGGCCACGGCCCGTTCGAGGTTGCCGGCGATCCGCTCGATGCCGGCCTCGGCCCGGGCGCGTTCCGGCTCGTACAGGAAGACGTGCCGGCCCGCCGCTGCGCAGGCCTGGGCGATGCCATGGCCGGTGAGCCCGGCGCCGCACACCAGCACGGTGGAGATACCGCTCGCCTGCGTCTCCCCCACGTGGCTAGCCTACTCTCCGAGCGAGGCCAGCAGACGGTCCGCGGCGGCGAACGGATCGAGGGTGTGCTCCGCGATGGAGCGCAGGAGCGCCTCGTCCGCCGAGCGCCCGTCCCCGCGACGCAGACGGTCGCGCAGCCGTTCGGCCAGGGCCGCCTGGAGCTGGGCGTCGGCGCGGGCCAGGCGGGCCCGGTCGTCGCCGGTGGCCAGGAGCTGCTCGCGATGGCGCTCGATGGCGGCCAGCAGCTCGGCGACACCCTCGCCCGTCGTGGCGCTTGCCACGAGGACCTCCGGCCGCTTCGGTCGCGGCCGATCGTCCGCGGGCGGCGGCGCGGCAGCCGAGATCATGGCCCGCAGCTGCGAGGCGGCACGCAGTGCGCCGGGGAGGTCGCCCTTGTTGACGACCACGATGTCGGCGACCTCGAGGAGGCCCGCCTTGATGGCCTGGATCTCGTCGCCCATGCCCGGGGCTTCGACCACGACGGTGGTGTCCGCGGCAGAAGCGACCTCGACCTCGCTCTGCCCGGTGCCGACGGTCTCGAGCACGATCACGTCGAAGCCGACTGCGTCGAGCACCGCGGCACCCGCGACGCTCGCGGCGGCCAGTCCCCCGGCGTGGCCGCGCGAGGCCATCGAGCGTACGAACACGTCCCGATCGCCAGCGTGCTGCTGCATGCGCACGCGATCGCCCAGGATGGCGCCGCCGGTGATGGGACTGCTCGGGTCGACGGCGATGACCGCCACGCTCCGGCCGGCGCGTCGGAGCTCCCCGATGAGCGCCGCCACGAGCGTGCTCTTGCCCGTCCCCGGCGCCCCGGTGACGCCGACCAGGTGGGCCCGCCCGGCGTGGCGGTACAGCGAGCGAAGGGCCGCCTCCCCTTCCGGGCTGCGGTTCTCGATCTCGGTGAGCAGGCGGGCGAGGGCACGGCGATCGCCATTGCGTGCACGTGCGGCCATTCCGGCGGACGCCCTCGATCCCGCGATCGTCACCTCAGGCCGCTCGACGCGCATTCGCGCGGAGGTAGTCGGCGACCTCCCGGATGGTGGTCCCGGGCCCGAAGACGCGGGCGATGCCCGCGGCCCCGAGGGCCGGCACGTCGTCGTCGGGGATGATCCCTCCGGCCGTGACGAGGACGTCGCCGAGGCCCTCGTTCCGCAGTAACTCGCAGATGCGCGGCAGAAGCGTCATGTGGGCACCGGACAGGATCGACAGGCCGACCACGTCGACGTCTTCCTGGAGCGCCGCGGCGGCGATCATCTCGGGCGTCTGGCGCAGGCCGGTGTAGATGACCTCGAAGCCCTCGTCGCGCAGGCCGCGGGCGAGCACCTTGGCACCCCGGTCGTGGCCGTCCAGGCCAGGCTTGGCGAGGAGCACCCTGATGGGCCGTTCCTTCATCGGAGCGATGATACGGGCGCGGGGCGCCCTCTCGCGAGCGGCCTCAGGGCTCCGCCAGGTCCGCGCGGTGCTCCTCGTAGTGGCCCCACGTGTTGTCCGCCACGACGGCCACCGGCCACGATCCATGCGCCGTGAGCTGCTCGTCACGCAGCTGGCGGACCTCCTCGAGCAGCCGGCCGTAGCTCGCGTCGAGATCGGCCAGGATCATGGCCCGCGTGCGCAGGTCGGCATCGGCGGCGGCTTGCGCGTTGATCGTGTCCTCGTCACCAGGTGACGGTGGCCGCTCACCGGTCTCTCGGAAGTAGCGGAGCCGCCGGGCGGTCACCTCGTGCCAGACCCGAATGTGGTTGAGCATCTTCCGGCGGGTCCAGCCATCGCCTGGGACCGGCTCGTCCCAGGCGTCCTCGGGAAGCGCGCGGACGGTCGCGCGGAAGGATGACCACCCTTCGTCCGCGCGGCGGAGCACCTCCGTGACCGAGGGGCGGTCTTCCGGCTCAGCCATCGGCTCGCGCGGGCTCCGGCACGCCGGCGAACCGTCCCACGATCCCGTCGATCCGCGCGGCCAGATCGAGGTCGCGGGCCGTCAGCCCGCCGCTGGCATGGGTGGTCAGGACGAGGCGCACCTTGCGCCAGCGGATGTCGATGTTCGGGTGGTGGTCGGCCGCCTCAGCGAGCTCGGCGACCCGTCCGACGAACGCGATCGCGGCCGGGAAGGTCGGGAAGCGCAGGTCGCGCACGATGGCGTCGCCGTCGCGCCGCCACTGCTCCAGGCGCGCCAGCCCGGCCACGATCTCGGTGTCGTCAAGGAGAGGGGCGTACGGCATCGGCGGCGGTGCGGTCCGATCCCGCCTACGCCCCTCGGCCGAGGTGGGCGAGGAATTCGGCGCGGGTGCGATCACGGGCCTGCATCAGGCCGTGCAGCGCGGCCGTCGTGACCAACGCCTCCTTGCGCACGCCGCGCATGACCATGCACAGGTGGGTCGCCTCGACGACCACGCCCACGCCCTTCGGGTCGAGCCGTTCCTGGATGAAGTCGGCGATCTGCTGGGTCATGCGCTCCTGGACCTGGAGCCGGCGCGCGAACATCTCGACGATGCGCGGCAGCTTCGAGAGGCCGACCACCTTGTCGCGCGGGATGTACGCCACGGCCGCCTTGCCGAAGAACGGGAGGAGGTGGTGCTCGCAGAGCGAGTAGAACTCGATGTCCTTGACGACCACCATCTCGGAGTACTCGACCTCGAAGATGGCGCCGTTGAGGAGTCGATCCGGATCGACGCGGTAACCGGCCAGGAGCTCGCGGTACATCCCGTGGACGCGACCGGGGGTCTGGAGCAACCCCGCGCGACCGGGATCCTCGCCGATCTCGCGCAGGATCTCGCGGACGGCCTGCTCGACCCGGCCATTGCGCGAGACGACGACCCCTTCCGGCGTCTGGCCGACGGCCAACCCCTCGGCCCCGGCGCCCAAGGGCTCGCCGATCTCGGTCTCGATCTGCCCGACGATGGCGTCGAGCGGCGGCGGCAGTCGTTTCGCCATGGCACCCCCTGGAGCGGCACGATGGTCCCCCTCGCGCGCCGCCGTGGCGCGCGAGCGCGGCGAGGCCGCGGGTGCCGGCAGCGCCGGCTCAGGTGTCCCGGTGCTCGGCCTCCTCGGGCAGCTCGTACCAGCGCACCCGTTCCCCGAGCAGGGCGCGCGTCTTCCACGACCGTGATTTGGGGGCCGTCTCGATGCGGTCGCGGAGCGCCCGAACCTGAGCCGCCGCGTCGTGGTCGGCGGGCCGCCCGAAGTCGAGCTCCTCGGCCGCGACATCATCGACGAGGAACTCCTGGAGGCGCTCGAGATTCCGGCTGACGGTGCGCCACCAGCCCCAATCGCCGGCCGTGATATCGACCACGCGGCGGACGTTGATGGCCAGCCCGTCCCCGTCGCCGAGCGGGTGAGACGAGAACAGGACGCCGAGGTCGACCAGGTCCTTGCGGTTGATCTCGACGATCTGGAGCTTCGAGAGGGCCAGGTCCGCGAGGGGCAGGGTCGCCGGGTCGACCACGAGGCGATCGGCGAAGGGCAGGACATGGCACATCTCGAGCCGGTCGACGAGCACGTCCAGGGCGCGCTCACGGGCGTCGTCGTAGAAGTAGAGCTGCTTGCGCCCGTACAGCGCGTTGTAGTGCTTGTCGGGGCGGTATCCCTGGTCGGCCAGGAAGGCGCTCACCTCCCTTCGGTCCGCCGCACGGGTCGCCAGGTCGATGTCGCGCACGCGGTCCTGTCGCGGCCGCCAGGCGGGGCAGCGCACACGCACTGCGATGCCGCCCAGCAGCCGCAGGGCGACGCCCCGCTCCTGCGCCAGCGAGACGAGCCGGACGGCCTCGGCGATGGCCGACTCCTCGTGCCTTGGCAGGGGCGGCGCGACCGCCTCGGCGCGAGGACCCGGCAGCGCGCTCATCGGCCCTGCCCCGGCCCACCCCTCATGGCCCGCGACTGTAACACCGCCGGCGGACCGACGATTCCACACAGTTGTACTTCCCACTCACGTTGTTCACGGTGAGCGCCGCCGTAGCAGCGGGATATCTCCGGTTCCGGTCACCTACGCATGGCCGTCGTGCTAGTCGAGAAGGTGCCCCGGCAAGGCGCTCCACGGCCCCTCCCGTCGGGGTCCGCAGGCGGGTCTTCCCGTTAGGGAGCAACCCGGGTCGTCGTTGCCAGGATCCACCCCGCCCAGCGAGGGCCGTTCCCGAATACCACTACGGGGATCGCTATCTGTCAGAAACTGGCCCCGGCCGGGGTCGACCACGGCCGCGAGAATCCCACCTAGTCAACGGCCCTCGGTGGGGGTACATTTCGACGGGGCCCGCATCGGGCCAGAGGGGAGGGAGGCCATGGCAGCCATCGCGCAGCCGGCCGGCGGCAAGCTGTTCACTCGCCAATCGTCCGGCCTCGTCCGCGAAGTCAGCGTCATCAACGCGCTCTTCTTCAACACGTGCGCCTTCGTGGGTGGAGGGGCGGGCTGGTACCCGCTCTCGTACACGCTCTCGTTCGTACCCGTTGGCACGATGGCGACCCTGACGACGTACGGCTGGGGCACCATCCTCTTCGGCGTCTTCGCCTCGATCCTGGGGCTGATCTTCGCCTCCCTGGCGACGGTCATGCCGCGCTCGGGGGGCGACTATGTGTTCACCAGCCGCATCGTGCCGCGCGTGGGGCCGTTCCTCGGCTGGCTCGAGTCGTTCACGTTGGCCTTCGCGTGCATCGCGATCATCCTCTTCGAGATCGCGCTGGTGCTCATCGGGCTGCAGGTGACCGGCCTCATCGTGGGCATCGGCACCGCCAGCGAGTTCTTCCAGAGCGCGCCTACCTGGTTCACGGAGGATGGCGTCGTCAAGGGCGTGATCGGCCTGCTCGCCGGGCTCGTCGTGCTGGCCGGCATGGTCTGGGTGGTGATCCAGCCGACGCGTCGCTTCCACGCGATCGTCACCGGGCTTGCGGTCCTGGCCCTCATCTCGGTGCTCGGCCAGTTCGTCTTCGGGCTCCTCTTCACCGATAGGGCGGCCTTCGAGGCGAACCTCGCGTCGCTCACCGGCACCACCGCCGACCAGTTCAAGCAGGCAGCCATCGACAACGGCGTATTCACGCCAGACAACCCGGTCGTCGACGTCGGGTTGGCGACCTTCCCGTTCGTGCTGGCCGTCGTCCTGCTCAACTTCATCGGCTTCCAGTACTCCGCCTACATCTCCGGAGAGGTGCGCGGCAACGTCCGCCGCGGCGTCGTGATCGGCGTGCTGGGAGCGCTGGCCATCGGCCTGTTCATGAACTCGATCTACGTCGATTGGTTCACGACGCGGCTCGGGTTGGAGGCGCAGCTGGGGTGGGGCGTCCTGTACTGGGGTGGCACGGGCCCCGATCTTCCCTTCGGGATGCCGAACTTGATGCCCCTCACCGCGGCGATCGCCAACCCCGGACTGTGGCCGGTCTGGGCGGTCGTGTCCCTGGGCGGGACGCTCTTCCCGTTCCTGCTGGCACCGGTCTACATCATCTTCATGAGCCGGATCGCCCTGGCCTGGTCGCTCGACCGGCAGGTGCCTGAGTGGCTCGGCGAGGTGAACGAGCGGCTGCATGCACCGCTCAACGCGATCTTCGCCATCGTCGGCGTGATCGTCGTCTTCCTGCTCCTGCAGAACTTCCCGCTGCTGCCCGCCGACTGGGCTCCACCGGACGGGCGCCTGACGCTCATCGCCTTCCTGTGGCTCAGCATCCTGCTGGCCTTGCTGACGTGGGTGATGCCGGGTGTCAACGCCATCCTGGCGCCGTACACGCGGCCCGACCTCGTAGCCAACGCCCCGTGGCGACGGTGGTTACCGGCGCTCGGCGTCGCCTGGCTCGCGTTCGCCGCCCTCATCTACTGGAAGGCGGGCCTGGAGCCCATGCTCACGGCCATCGCGGCGACATTGCAGGCCGGCGCCGAGGAGACCGCGCTCGCCTATCTGACAAGGACCGGCATCTCGTTCACGCTCGTCGTCGTCGTCCTCGGCCTGGTGATCTACGCCTACCAGGCCGTGCGCAACCGGGCGGCAGGGGTCGACACGGCGCTGATGTACCAGCAGATCCCACCCGACTGACAGACCGAGCCCTGGCATCGAAGGAGCGGCTCGCCGAG
>Ga0209521_10001494_pt1 | contig 19106 bp, 16 predicted proteins | sample Rifsed19ft4_FD_184016 | JGI IMG/M metagenome (GOLD analysis project Ga0209521, IMG submission 184016) | Soil microbial communities from Rifle, Colorado, USA - sediment 19ft 4 (version 2) | ecosystem: Environmental > Terrestrial > Deep subsurface > Rock core/Sediment | place: Rifle, Colorado...
TGCTTTGTCATCTTCTGGAGGACCTCGAAAGGCATCGTCACGATGTGCGCGCCGATCTTCGCGGCGTCAATCACGTGCAGCGGATGGCGTATCGACGCGACAAGAACCTCACAGTCCCACTCGTAGTTCCGGAAGATCGGAACAATCTCGCGAATCACTTGCATTCCATCCTGGCCAATGTCGTCGAGGCGACCGATGAACGGGCTCACGTACTTCGCCCCCGCTTTCGCCGCAAGGATCGCCTGGTTCGCGCTGAAGATCAGTGTCGTGTTGACCTTGATGCCCTCTGCGGAGAGTGCCTTGATTGCCTTGAGCCCCTCCGTCGTCATCTGCACTTTCACGACGACGTTCTTATGTAACTTCGCGAGCCGCCGGCCCTCGGAAACCATCGACGGCGCGTCCTCGCTTGTGACCTCCAGGTTCACCGGCCCGTCGACAACTGCAAGGATGTCCTGAACGACCTCGCCCCACTTCCGACCCGTCTTCGAGACGAGCGTCGGGTTCGTCGTGACCCCGTCGAGGACGCCCCACGACACCGCCTCTCGAATCTCGGCGATGTCCGCGGTGTCGAGGAAAATCTTGACCATGGAGTCCGCCGCGGAGCGCCCGATGGCATTGGCCGCATAAGAACATTTCAGGTCTCCTCGTCGGGCCGTCGATAACGCGACCGTGAGCACACCTACGTTGCGACAGCGATCCTTGCGTCAACAGCAGCATCCATGGCGCTAGCTCCCGACCACGCTCATCGCAGCCAGAAGGGCGCCGAACACAAAGAGCACGGCGCCTATCGCACGAGACGCAAGGGTTGTCGTGGTCGGGCTGACCTTCTCTGCAAAGATCGCAACTGACACAGCCCCCATCCAAAAGAGACTCATTGACCCTGCAACGAAGAGGACGAGCATGAACATCCAGCAACAACCGATGCAGTAGAGGGAATGTCGGAGGCCCATCCGGAAGGCTCCGAGACGGCCGGGTCTCCAGTGTCCCAACACAAAGGCCAGTGGAGATCGGCAATGGGCCAGGCAGACCTCTTTCGTCCGGGTCAGCTGGTACACGCCGGCAGCGACCAGGGTGGCCGCAGGTAGGAGGCCCAGGGTGCCGGTCAGCGGCCCGATGAGTCCGAGGGCCATCAGGCCTAGCAGCGCGAGCACGCCGAAGCCTCCCCACACCAAGAAGTACGGGAAGACGAACGCTCCGGTCGAGGGCCAATCGGCGGCCTTTACTGGGCGGCCTCCCTCTAAACGCGTAATCCCATGGAACGCCACGATCATCGGGAGAGCCGAGGGGAGCATCATCGCGACCATCATCGTTACCATCAACACGAAAAACAGCGCAAGGTCGACCGCGCGCGCGGGTTCCACAGGCACCGCCATCAAGACCATCACGATGTCCGAGGTCGCCCACGTGACGTACCACGCGACCGCGACAACGAGCGCCACGAAAAGCCCCAGAGGAACGGTGAGCCGCCTCAGAAGGTCGACCCCACCGCGCGGGACCTCCCCCGCCATCGACTCGGCATTCGAATCCGGGATATCAAGGTTCACGACCGTACGCTAGGGTTATACCGCGACGTTGGATTCCGCATCGGGTATCTGTTTGGTGACGAAGTGGGAGTTCGAGGCCGAGTACATTCAGAGTTGCAACTGCGACTACGGATGTCCCTGCAATTTCAACGGCCTTCCAACCTCTGGGAATTGCGAGGCGCTAAACGCCTACCACATCCGAAGGGGGAGGTTCGGTTCGACGAGGTTGGATGGGGTGACGTTCGCCGAAGGCCTGTGTTGGCCGAAAGCGATTCATGAAGGGAACGGCGTCGGGGCGCTGTACATCGACCCAGGCGCGACGGCCGACCAGCGGAAGGCAATCGAGGAGATCTGGAGCGGAAAACAGGGAGGCGGCGTATTCGAGGTCTTTCCGAAGACGTGGACCCGAGTCCACATGCCCAAGGTCGTCAAGGTCGACTTCCACTACGACGGGTATGACAGCTGGTTCTCCGTCGACGGCATCGGCGAGGTCCACAGCGGACACATAAAGAACCCCGTGAGCGGCCTTCCCTTCAGCGGAGAGGTCGTCCTTCCTGGCGGCATCAACTTCAAGCGGGCGTTGATTACCTCGATCCGGCGCTGGTCGCTTCACGACGGCGACCTCCAGATGGACCACGAGAACTGCGCGGGCTTCGCAACAATTACTCGATACAACGAGAAGGGCCCAATCGCGTCGAATCCGATCAGCCGCCGCGCCGCTTCAGCACGTCGTGGGCGGCGGCGACAATCTCGTTCGCGGTAAGGCCATACTTTTCGAGCAGCTCGTACGCCTCTCCGCTCTCCCCGAACACGTCTTGCACGCCAACGAACTCCATCGGGACTGGGTGGTGCCTGACCACGGCGGAGGCGATTGCGGCTCCGAGACCGTGGACCGTCGTGTGTTCCTCCGCGGTCACGATGGCACCGGTCTCTCGCGCGGCGCGGATCAGCGTCGCGCTGTCGAGCGGCTTTGCGGTCGAGACGTTGATCACGCGTGCCGAAATTCCTTCCGCGTCAAGCTCCTCGGCGGCCTGGAGGCAACGCGACACCATGACCCCACACGCGGCGAGGGTCACATCCGATCCGTCTCGAAGAACGTACGCGGGGCCGATCTCGAACTCATCCTCGATCGACGTCACCGTCGGGAAATTCGACCGCGAAAAGCGGCAGTACAAGGGACCGGGCCATTCCGCGGCGGCATGGACCGCCTTGCCGGTCTGCGGGCCATCGGCGGGAACGAGAACCGTCATATTCGGAAGTCCCCGCATGAGGGCGATGTCCTCGTTCAGCTGGTGCGTCGCGCCGTCCGGGCCGACCGTGAGCCCCGCATGGCTACAGAAGATTTTCAGGGGCAGTTTCGTGTAGGCGATGTTCTGACGAATCACATTGTACGTGTGAGCGACGCCGAAAATCGCGTACGTGGCGGCGAACGCGAGCTTTCCGGCGGCACAGAGACCCGCGGAGACCGAGATCATGTTCTGCTCACTGATCCCTACGTTGAAGAACCGATCCGGGAACTTCCTCCCGAATTCGAGGGTCCGAATGGATTCCGTCGTGTCGGCCCCAATGACAACGACGTTCGCGTTTCGCTCGCCGAGCTCGATCAACGCCTTCGCGAAATACGCGCGCTGGGACTCCATCTTCCAGGGGATCGCTCCGTGGGTCGTCACGGCCGCGCCTCGCCGAGTTCCGCGAGCGCGCGTCGCAGCTCCTCGTCGCTCGTCGCCGCACCGTGATACTTCACGACGTTTTCCATGAAGGAAACGCCCTTCCCCTTCGTGGTCTTCGCGATGATGACGGATGGCTGCCCCTTGTGGGCGTGCGCCTCGTCGATCGCGTGGAGGATCTGACGCATGTCATGGCCGTTGATCGTGAGGACGTTCCAGCCGAAGGCCTTCCACTTGTCACCGAGCGGCTCGAGGGGGAGGATTTCCTCAGTTCGTCCCTCCTGTTGGATCCCGTTCCGGTCGATGAACGCGGTGAGGTTGTCGAGCGTGTATTTCGCGCCAGAAAGGGCGGCCTCCCACGTCTGTCCGACGTCCTGCTCGCCATCGCCCATCAGGCAGTAGACCCGCCATGCCTTGCGATCGAGCCGGGCGCCTAGGGCGAGGCCGACGCTGAAGCTGAGCCCCTGGCCCTCCGCTCCGGCGGCGTTCTCAACACCGGGCGTCGTCCCATACTCCGGATGCCCTTGAAGGCGGGAATTGATCCGCCGGAACGTCATCAGCTCCTCCACGGGAAAGAAGCCGCGCTCCGCAAGCGCTGCATAGAGGACAGGGCAAGCATGGCCCTTTGACATCACGAACCGATCACGTTCGGGCCATCGCGGGTTCTCAGGGTCCACTCGCAAGAGATGGAAGTACAACGCAGTCACGATGTCGCACGCGCTCATCGACCCGCCAGGATGGCCGCTCTGGACCTGGTGCGTCATCTTGAGAATGTGCCGCCGAAGGAGGCGGGCCTTTTCCTCCAGCTCCCGGATCTTCGCGTCGCTGACGTCGACCATCCCGCGACTCCGCCCCGCGCGGGCGGGAAGTCGACAACGCCTTAAGAGCTTTGTCCGGCGCATTCCGATTGGATCCGCGTCTGACGTTCGAACGTCGCGGTCGTTCGCGTGGGAACCCTTATCCCGCACCCGGCTCTCCTGCGGGCCCGATGGCCCGGCGCATCAAGATCGCCCCATCAATTCTGTCGGCAAGGTTCGACCGCCTCGGCGAGCAAGTTCTCGAAGCCGCCAACGCCGGCGCGGACATGATTCACATCGACGTGATGGACGGCCATTTCGTCCCGAACCTCACCATGGGGCCCGCGCTCGTGCGGTCGATTCGCCCCCTCACGAAGCTGCCGTTGGACGCCCATCTGATGGTCACGCATCCACAGACCTTCGTGAAGACGTTTGCCGAGGCTGGGGTCGACGACCTGACGGTGCATGTGGAGAGCGAGCACGATGTCCGAGACACAATTCGATCGATCCGGGATGTCGGTGTCTCGCCAGGGCTTGTCCTTAACCCAGACACCGCCTTCGACCGGGCGGTCCCGTACTTGCGCGATGTGGACATCCTCCTCGTGATGACGGTCCACCCAGGGTTCGCAGGACAGGCGTTTCGCACGGACGTGCTTCCAAAGATTCGCGAGGGCCGCGAACACATTGACCGGGAAGGCCTCTCTGTGGAAATCCAGGTTGACGGCGGGATCAAGGTCGATACGGCCCCGGCGGCTGCACAGGCGGGCGCCGACATCCTCGTCTCTGGGTCGGGAATCTTCCCGGACCGGATTGCAGACAACCTACGGGCGCTCCGCGCGGCAGCGGAGGCAGCAATCGGCAAGCGTCGATGACCAGGAACTCCGCGTCGCCCGCGAAGGGAGCAATCCTTATGGCCCTGAGGATTCTCAACCCGTGAAGGCGATGGCAGGAAACCCCACGTTGTGGTTCATCGTCTACGGGATTGTCATCCCCGTAATCGTCCTCGGCGTCAGCCTCTGGACGGGGTGGGGCGGCCTCCTTCTCGTATTCGGCGTTCTTGTCTGGATGGGCATTGCAGTCGCAATGCTCTCCCCGCACGAGCGACGGTAATTGCGCGCCGCCCGCTCATCCACCGTCCGCATACAGCTCGTCGACCGTCACGTCGAGCTCCACGAACTCGTCGATGATCTTGATGTCCTCGAGGACGACGACGAGTTTCTCCCCCTCCTCGTCCTCCACGATGAGGGAGTGCATCATGTCGTCGGACTCAACGGTCTCTCGGACAATGCCGACAAACTCCCCGCCCGCGTCGAGGACGTTCAGGCCCGCAAACAGCTCCTCGACAGGCCCTTTGAGGACCACGCGATCCTCCACGCGACCCACGTATCGCCTTCCGAGTGCGAGCGAGCCCATGGGCCCCTCTGCGATCCGGAGGAACTGGGCGTCCTCACCCGCAACGTATCCGATCTCCAATCCCTGCGTGTCGACAACCGGCTTTCCGATCATCGAGAGGCCGCCCGGAAGACCGTCCGCGATTCGCCCCACGGTCGTCGACACACCCCATCACGCAATTAACCTTTTTCGCACGATTCGTGATCGCACGAAATTGCCATATCGGTATCGGCGTCGATAACTTCGCCACAATACTTATACTGCGCCCGTCCGTCGGAATCACCCGCCCCTCGTCCTCCTTGGGAGCGGTTGTATGCCACAGTGTGCAGCGTGTGAGAGCCCACTGGCCGCCGGCGCCGAGTTGTGCGGCGTCTGTGGCACACACACCGCGCATGTCCCCACGAAAAAGGCGGGTGCTGACCAGGCCCGCGGCGCGATTGAATCCGCACGTAGAGCGCTTGAGCCCGAGGAAAGCGGGAGCGTGGACGTTTCAGCCGTCAAGCGGCTCCTCGAAGCCGCAGAGCGGGCGGTTGAGGGTTCGAACTACCCCCGCGCGGTGGACATGGCGAGAGCCGCGAAGCGCGCAGTCGAGATTGCCCATCGGAGGTCTCGAATCGATGCGGAAATTGCACGCGCAGATCTTCGTTTGAAGGAAGCACGGGACGTCGGTGTCGATACCCATGCGTCCGAGAAGAGTCTCAGGCTGGCACGGGACGCCGCCGCGAAAGGAGCGCTCCCCGAAGCGGAGAAGGTCCTTCGACGCGTGTCCGTGAAGGCGATCGAGGTCCGGCGCGAAAAACGCTTTCAATCCTTGTACGACAGGGCGGCTCGTCTGGTCGCCCATGCCAAAGAACGTGCGGCAAACGTCGAGCGAGCGGAGGATGCGCTCCAGAAAGCGCGCAAGGCCGCGGCGGGTAGATCGTTCGACACAGCGAAGAAGCATGTGGACGCGGCGGCCGCGTGGGCGGATCACGCTCGGAAGCACAGTCGCGCGGAATCCTATCTCATAAAGGCGCAGTCGGAGGCGGAGGCGGCGCGCAAGGCCGGCGCGCAACTCACGGAAACCCGACAGCTTCTGTCGCGCGCCCGCGACGCGCTGCGCCGGGACGTCTACGCAGATGTCCAGAAGTACGTCCAGCTCGCCCGCGTTGGGATCCGAGAAGCGAAGCGCCTTGCACTGGCGGAAGCTCCAATTCGCATTGCAGATCACGAGGTTCGCAAGGAGGAGCGCCGGAAGACGAATGTCCTGGAACCGCTCGCCCGGCTCGAGGCCGCGAGGGCTGCATTAAAGGATCGAGACTATCCCCGCGTCCGCGTTCAGGCACAAGAGGCCCTCGACCTCACGAAAGAGGCCGCGCACCTCCGACGACTGGGGGAGAGCCTCGTATCTCTTTCGTATGACTCTGAGGACCTACGTAAGATCGGCGCGGATTCCAACGAGTTCGATCTCCTCGTGAAGGACGCAAAGGGGGCTGTCTCGGCCCGAGATCTTGCGACCGCAAAGCGGTACGTCGCGCTTGCCCGGCGGTCTGCAGAGCACGCGCGCGAGGCGCGGTACCGCGAGGTCGTCCGCACAAGCGTAGAGACGATCGTCACCCGCGCCGGCGAAGGAAAAGTGGACGCAACGAAGGCGCGCACAATCCTTGCAGAAATCGAGGAGGCATTGGCGGACGGGCGCGTGGTCGACGTCGCGAAACTCCTGGAGGAGCGTTTAGAGGTCCGCGATGTCGAGCAGATTCAAGCACTGTCCACAGAGGCTTCGCGCATCTGGGAGAGCCTCGCGGACCTCCGCAGGGCGAACATCGAAATCACTGGAGGGGAGCAGAAGATCGGTGCGGCTCGCGCTGCTGCGGACGCTGGTCGCTTTGAGGAAGCCCGGAAACTCCTCGGGGAGATTGACGTGCTCATCCGCGGCCTCCAGGACGCACTTCGAGCATCCGCAGACGAGATGGTCACGAAAGCGCGCAACGCGATTCAGACCGCAGGGGTGGAGCAGATATCGGTCCCTGACGCGGTTCGCATTCTGGAAAACGCCGAGGAATCCCTCGCACAGAAGAAGTACCCCGAAGCGCTCGAGTTCGGTCGCATCGCCCTCTCCCGCGCCGAGTGGCTCATCGAACGCCATCAGGAGGAACTTGCACGACGGGGCGAGGATGACCAAAGGAAGACCGGTGAGAGGGTGCAGGCGGTGCGGGAGCGGTTCGAAGCCGCGCGGACTGCGGTCGACGCCATCGAGAGTGATTTCGTTGAGGTGACGGCTGCCCGCGAGGCCCTCGCAAACGCCCAACGCGCGTTCGATAGCCAGAAGCTGGAGGAAGCCGAGGCGTACATCGCTGCAGCGGAGGACATTAGGGGAAGCCTGTTCGCCGGACTGAAGAGCAGCGCGGAAGGTGGACTTGACACCGCCCGCAAGTTGGTCGCGGATGCCAAGGAACAAGGCTTGTCCGCTACGCCTGCAGAGGAACTCCTCCCCCGCGCGGAGCAGGCACTAGTCGAACAACGCTATTCATGGGTCCTTGAGGCCGTGCAGGCGATTGAGGCGGCGATAGCCGAGGCGCGGAAAGCCCGCACTGCCGAGGAACGCAAACTCGTCCTCGACCGTTCGAAGAGGGCAACGGATCGACTTCTCCGCATTCGCCAGATGCTCGAGGAACTCCATAAGGCGGATATCGAGATCCAAGGCTCGGACGAAATGCTTCGCAAGGCCGAGGGCGCGATTCAGCGACGTGATTTCGACCGGGTGGACGTCATCCTCGAAGACGTCGAAGACACTGCCAGAGAGCTAAAGGGCGAGCTCACGGCTGCCGCAAACGAAATCGTTCGCCGGGCCCGGGACCGAATCGAGGAGGCGAAGGCGCTCGGCCTCGATACCTCGGAGCTGGCCGGCATCCTCGTTAACGCGGACGCGTACTTCGAGCAGGGTCAGTTCGACGATGCCGTGGAGTTCGCGCTGTCCGCCGAGCAGCGGGCCGCGGTTCGAATCCGAGAGCATCATGAGGAGGTTGCCCGACAGGAACGGAAGCGGAAGGAGGCGGCTCGCGGGGCCATTGAGCGGATGAAGAAACAGATCGACGACCTTAGCCGAGCGGACATCGAGATCATTGGCGCAAAGGAGTTCGTGACCCGCGCGGAGCAAGCGCTCGAGGCGGCCAATTATGACGTTGTACACACGGAGCTCGACGCAATCAACGCGGACGTCGAATCGGTCCGAGACGGTCTAAGGGCCGCGGCGGAAGACCTCGTCGCAATGGCGACCCGTGCAATCGAGGAAGCCAAGTCCGAGGGATTCAAGATCCCGCGAGCGGAAAGCGTCCTCGCGAACGCCCAGGAAGCGATCAAGGACATACGGTATGTTGAGGCGATCGAATACAAGAAAGTCATCGAGGACATCATCGACGACGCCCGACGACAGCGTGCCCGGGCCACGATCGAGCGCCGTATGAAGGTCGTGCGTTTGGAGTTTGAGGAGACCGAGCGATCGGGCGCGGATGTACGCGCCGTGGCGGAGTTGCTGCGGCAGGCCGAGGAGGAGGTCAGCGAGGGCCGACTTGACCACCTCGAATCGTTCGCGAGACGAATCGAGGACTCCCTCGCCGCCGCCTGGAAAGAAAAGATCCTCCTACGACTCACGGAAACGCGGAAAGCGGTAGAACGCGGCGAGATCCCAGGATTCGAGAAGGAGGGCATCGATGGTCTTGAGCGGCGGACCGAACGGGCGGCCGAGACGTGCGATATCAAGGAACTTGGAGCGTTGCTCAAGGAAGTCGAAGAGCGTGTATCGGCCGCGGAGACGTCCGCGAGACTTGCGAGCGCGACTGCGGAACTCGGGTCGATCCGAGCCCTCGTTGAGGAGGCGGACAGCTTCGGAATCGATGCCCAAGAGGTCCGTGCCCTCCTAGCAGATGCCGAGCGCGCGACGGAACAGGGTGACCTCGCGCGGCTCGAACAGATAATCGGTGAATCCGCAGCGCGCCTCGAGGATGCCCGCGAACGATACCTCACGGATCGTCATGGAGCAAAGCTGCGCGGTATCGCAGCGATGATTGCGAGCGCACGACGTGTCGGAGCGGACATTGAGGAGGCGGAAGAACTCGTGGGAAAAGCCGAAGCGGCACTGCTCCGAAACGATGTGATGACCGCGGAGATGCTGATCAAGGAGGCGGAAATTAGCACGGGGGCACAGGTCCAGAACTTCATCAAAAACCGATACCCCAACCTCGTCTTCCACCTTCCGAGCCAGGGCCTCCAGGCCGATGTATGGAACTTGTACACGTTCGAGGTCGAGAACAAAGGCACTCTCGCGGCCCGAAACGTGGATCTCAAGATCCACGGGGACGTCGAGGTGAAGGGCCTTCTCCCCATCTCAGAGATTGGCGTCGACGAAAAGGCGGTCGTCGAGGTCGGCCTCAAGCCGAAGGCTGAAGGCAAGGTTCCCATGGAGGTCGCCGTATCCTATCAGCGGTACTTCGATGAGAATCGCTACGAGGCTCGGAATGAAGGGCAGATACAGGTCGACTCGCCGGGCACATACCTTGTGGAGGACGTGTTCCTGATCCACTCGGACGGCCGACTCCTCGCCCATGAATCCAGAAAGTTTCGGGAGCAGATCGATGAGGACATCTTTTCCGGTATGCTGACGGTCGTCCAGGACTTCGTCCGGGATTCCTTCCGCCAACGAACACGAGTCGGCTTGAGACGCCTCGATTTCGGGGATTCGAAGATCCTCATCGAGCGATCCTCGCACGCGTTCCTCGCATGCGTCTTGATCGGGGACGAACCGTCCCTCCTACCGCTGTACATGATTGAAGTCCTCAAAGAGGTCGAGGAGAGATTCGGCACGGTCCTCGAGCGCTGGAACGGAATGCTTCACGAAATTCATGGCGTCGAGGAATCGATTCGGAAGCTCATCCTCGTGACCAAAGTCACCGCCGCCGAGGTTAGCGCCTGGGCCGGGAGCCCCGTCACCTCGATGGCAAGGTCTCTCGAGATCGCGCGTCAGAGCGGACAGGACGTGACCGAGGTAGAAGCCCTCCTGTCAGAAGCGACGAAGAACTTGGAGAAAGATCTCGAGACCGCCTGGCAATTCATCAATGCCGCTAAGGAAAGGGCGACCGTTGCGGAGGGCCAGGTGCATGAGCAGATGGGGGAACTCCTGACGAAAACGCGGGGCGCGATCGAAGAGCTTCGGGGCCTGGGGGCGGATGTGTCCCAGGCCGAGCTGCTCCTGCGTGAGGCAGACGAACTGCTGACCGCGGGCAAGTTTGATCGCGTGCGGGAGATCGCCGAGAACGTACGCAGCTCATTAGGTCGCGCGAAATCGCAGGTCGAGAGCCGGAAGGTCGAATCGGAACTCTCCACGCTCGTCTCCGGAATCCGGGAGGGGCGTGCGCTTGGGATCGACGTCCGCGAAGCGGAATCCTATCTACCACGAATCGAGGAAGCGATCCAGAGGAAGGACCACCGCCGCCTCGAGGAATGTCTCCGGCGCGCCTTCGAATCAATCGATCGAAACCGAAGGAAGATGGTTCTCGGCCAAGCCCGGAAGGACACGGAAACGCTTGCCCGCATGGTCAGCGAAGCGGCGGAGCTGAACATCGACGTGGGGGACACGGAGCGGTACCTTGAGCTCGCGGACCAAGCGTTCCGCAAGGAGAACGTGAAGGAACTGGAGATCCTCGTCGCGAAGGCTCGCACAGAGGCACGGCTTCGGATCACGGATCAATTGCGAGACCGCCACCCGCGGCTCTTCGTCGGGATTCCATTCTCCGCCCTCGAGGCGGGCGCGTGGAACCGGGCCCAGGTTGAGGTCGCGAACAAGGGGAACGTCGCTGCGAAGGACCTGAACTTCGCGGTCGTGGGCGAGTTTGAAGTCGCAGGCCTACCGCAGGTCGCGAAGCTTGACGTGAACGAGCGATTGCTCGTTGGATTCGGGGTGAGGCCGAAGGCGCCGGGGGCTGCGACGTTCGATGTTCAGGTCAAGTACCGGCGCCCGCTCGACGAGAACTGGCTCGAGGTGACCGACAGCAAGGAGATTCAGGTCGAGGAACCGGGAACCTACCCGGTCACGGACGCGCTGGCGTTCCACCGTGACGGCACGCTGCTCGCGCACGAGCGGCGGGAGTTCCAGGCGACCGCAGACCGGCCCCACCTCGATCCGGTCGTCGAATCGATTCGATCGATATTGCCAGAGCGTCACCTGGAGAACCAAGGGTTAAGGCGAGCGACCGCCGCCGGTATCGATGTGTTCATCCAACCCGGGCCACACGAATACCTTGTCGTGGTCGTCCGCGGCGAGGAACCCCGCGGGCTCCCTCTGTATATGATCGAGATTCTGAAGCAGGTGGAAGACGAGTTTGGGCATCGGCTGTCCGAATGGAATGGCGACCTGCAGGGCCTCGAAGGCCTCGCGACGGTGATTCGAAAGCTGCTCTCCGTTACGGCGGCGGAGGGCGCGGACCTCGGACCCCTCGAGGGAAGCGTGATGTCGCAGGCAGTCCGCCTCGCGGAGAGTGGCAGTCTCACGGGCGAGGGAGGCGAGGACTTCCTCGCGTACGCCCGGGACCGTATGGAGCGAGAGGCGTACCCAAAGGCTGTTGGAATCGTTGACTGGGTCACGAAGGCCGTTGCCGCGCCCGCCGCAGACCTCGCTCGCCAGGTCCGTGAGGCTGCGGAGGTGGGTCGACAAAGCGGAATGATCGCCGTCACGGAGGAGGAGCTGTCCCTGTACACGGACGTCGTCCGGAGGACGCTTGAGGCGGTCTCCCGGGCCAAGGCAAAGGCGGGGATCGACCGCCACTGGCCCGTCAAGCGGCTCGCCATCAAAGCGAAATCCCAAGAAGTGTACGATGCAGTCCAGTCCTTCCGCAAGCTCGTCGTCGCGCAGAGCATGACGAAGGAGCTCGATGTCGTCGCGCAGAACGAAATGTGGCGGGGCATGAAAGTCCAGGTGCACGTCGATCGCGAGGTCGTGAGCGCCGCATATAAGGTATGGGCCCGGAAGATCGAAATCCTGCTCAAGTCGCAAGACCCGTGGAAGATCAAGGCAGGGCTCTCGCGGGACGAATACGTCGTGGGCATTGATGGCCAGAGGGTCCGCATCGACCCGAAGATGGTCACATTCACGGAGAGCGTGCCGGAGCATGTGATTCAGGAACCGTACGATGATGGGGTCGTGTACCTCGACACGGAGATGACGCCCGAGATCCTCGGCGAGGGATACGCAAAGGAGCTCGTAAACGTGATCAAGGACATGAGAAAGGACCTCCGGCTCACGAACGAGGGGAGGATCGAGACTCGGATCCGAACGAGCGAGAAGGCCGAGAAGTTGCTAAAGCCATGGACCGATTTCATTACCCGCGAAACGAATTCCATAGAGGTCCAGATCGTCCAGGATCCGTTCACTGACGGGTACATCGTCGAGGCGACGCTCGGTGAGGAGAACTTCCTCATCTCCGTGAAAGCCGCCGCTCCATGAGAAAGATTCTTGGCAGCGCGGGTCGTGGCGGGCCCGATGGGCGTCAACCTCTCGGACCTCGTCACGCCGAGCCCGCGAGGTCTCGAGGACTTTCGCGGGAAGGTCCTGGCAATCGATGCGTTCAACACCCTGTACCAGTTTCTGTCGATCATCCGCCAACCGGACGGGACGCCTCTCCAGGACCGACACGGACGTAGCACATCGCATCTAAGCGGTCTCATCTATCGAACGAGCAACCTCGTTGCCGCCGGAATCCGGCCTGTGTTTGTGTTCGACGGAGTGCCTCCCCGCCGCAAGGCGAGAACGATCGAGGCCCGCGTGGAGGTGAAGCGACGCGCCGAGGACGAGTGGCGTGAAGCCGTGGAGGTCGGGGATTTCGAACGGGCCCGAACGAAGGCGATGCAGACGTCGCGCCTGACGGCCGACATGGTCGAACAGAGCCGGAGGCTCCTCGAAATCCTCGGCGTCCCCTGGGTCCAAGCGCCCGAGGAGGGGGAGGCCCAGGCGGCGGCGATGGCACGTGAGGGGACGGCCTGGGGGGTGGTCTCGCAGGATTACGATGCGCTCCTGTTCGGCGCGCCCGTTCTCGTGAAGAACCTCGCGGTCACGGGGAAACGAAAGCTCCCCGGTAAGCAGGTGTACATTGACATCGAACCCGAGGAGATCCGGCTCGAGCGGGTTCTCGCCGACCTCGGGGTCACGCAGGATCAACTTGTCGATATTGGAATCCTCATCGGGACGGACTTCAACAAAGGCATCCGAGGAATTGGCCCGAAGAAGGCGCTTGGAGCCATTCGAAAACATGGTCGGGCGGAGCCGTTCCTCGCGGATGCCGGCGTCGAGATCGAGGGGTTGGACGAAGTGCGGGAGATCTTCCTCCATCCGTGCGTCCATCCTGACATCCGGCCCGTGTGGCGAGACCCCGACAACACAGGAGCGAAGGCGATGCTGTGCGACGAGTTTGATTTCTCGCCGGCCCGGATCGACCAGGCGTTGGCGAAGTTTGCAGAGGGCCGCCGGTCATCGAGCCAGGCCTCGCTCGACGCGTTCTCGGGGACGCCTGAAAAGATTTAACCGGGAGGGTCGAATCCACGCCGGTGCCTTTCCCTCCGCTCGAGATACTTCTCATCATCGTCCTCCTCTGCGGGGTCCTCTCGGCGCTCGCGTACGTGAAGGGCGTGCTCACATTGGACGGCGCTGCCGCCGCATTTCTCGTTGGCCTCCTCGTCGGGGTCTTTGGTCAGTTCACGTGGCTCCTCCTGCTCCTCTTCTTTCTCCTTTCGAGCTTCGTGGCAACGCGCTACCGGTTCGCCCTCAAGGAGGCCCTTGGCGTACAGGAGGGCCGGCGCGGTGAACGGCGTGCGTCGAACGTTCTCGCGAACGGGCTCGCGCCGGTCGCGGTCGCGCTCCTCGCGTTCTCGGACACGATGTCCCTCCCATGGTCGGTGAGCGGGCTCATGTACATCTCCGTCTTGGCCGTCGCGGGGGCCGACACCCTCGCGAGTGAGATCGGTGTTCTCTCGCCAAACGCGTACCTCATCTTGAGCTGGCGGAAAGTGCGTCCGGGCACGGACGGCGCCGTGTCGCTCCTTGGAACACTGTGCGCCCTCGGTGCCGCCCTATACACGGCCCTCTTCGGATGGCTCTTTCTGAACCTTGACCCGCCAGCGTACGACTTTGCGTCGACGATGCCAGCCAACACGATCCTCCTGGCGATTCCCGTCATCGCCGGATTCGTCGGTTGCCAGATCGACAGCCTCTTGGGGGAGACCCTCGAGACCAGGGGCTACATCGGGAAGCGGACCGTGAACCTCGTCGCGACGAGTTCGGGCGGCGTGATTGCGTACGTGCTCATGTGGTTGGCAGGCGTCGTCCCGTTCCCCTAGGGAACCGCCATCGCGGCGCGAAGGAGCGCCTCGCCCCTCGCCGCCAACGCCTTCGCCCGCTCTTCCGTCTTCGCCTCCGCGAAGATTCGGAAAATCGGCTCCGTTCCGGAGGGTCGGACGAGAAACCAACCATCGTCGACGTACACCTTCACCCCATCGATGTCGTCGACCCGATTCCCCTGCGCGAGCGTCCGAAGGCGGTCGAGAATCGCATCCCGCGCTTCGGACGGGTACCTCACGGATGTCTTGTGGAGCTCATACGATGGCAACGCATCGACCAGGGATGAAAGCGGGCGACCGTGGTGCGCGAGGATTTCGAGCACCTTCGCGAGGGCCATCCCGCCGTCGCGGCAGAACTGGTGCTCCGGGAAGATCATCCCGCCATTCTCCTCACCGCCAAACGATGCCCCGAGCTCGATCATCGCCCGCGCGACCAGAGGTGCGCCGACCTTCGTGTATCGAACGGCTCCGCCCGCTCCGCGGACGACGTCCTCGAGGCACTGCGACGAGGAGACGGGAGTGATGACGAGCCCGCCTTTCTGTTCGACGACCTCACGCGCGACGAGTGCGAGACTTCGGTCGCCGACTACATACTCCCCGCGCTCATCCACGAAAATCGCGCGATCTGCGTCCCCATCGTGGGCGATACCAAGGTGCCCCTTCGATTCCCGGACCTGCCGGAGCAACGCCCCAAGGTTCTCGCGCACCGGCTCCGGAGGCCGACCCGGAAACCGGCCGTCCGGCTGCCCGTTCAGCGAGATGACCTCTGCACCGAGCCGGTCGAGCAGAAGGGGCGAGGTCACGCAGGCCGCCCCGTTCCCACAATCGAGCACGACTCGGAACCGACGCGCACGGATGGCGGGGACGTCGACGCGGGAGAGGATGCCGTCCACGTACCGCTCGGCCGCAGACTCGTCCGTTCCAACCTGGCCAACGTCCTTCCAATCGGCGAGTGTGAATCGCCCATCGAAGTAAAGGGCCTCGATTTTCTCTTCCTCCGGCCGCGAGATCTCCATCCCCTGTGGATCGATCACCTTGATTCCATTGAACTCGGCAGGGTTGTGGGAGGCGGTGACGATGACGCCCCCGGCGAAGTGGCCACCGTGAACGAGGTACTGCAGCGCGGGGGAGGGGAGAATGCCTCCGTCAACGATCGGGTGGCCGGTCGCGGCGAGGCCTGCAACGACCGCGTCTCGAAGCATCGGTCCGCTCGTTCGGGTGTCGCGAGCGACGGCAACGGGTCCCGGCCCGAAGTACGAGCCGATCGCCTTCGAAACGCCGAGGGCAAGGTCCACGGTCATGTCCCGCCCGACGACCCCACGAATACCGTTCGTCCCGAAGAGGCGATTCATCCCGCCATCCGCTCCCCAATCACGCGGCGCCCTTTCCTTACTCGCGCACCGTCGCCAATGATCGAGTTCTCAACGGTCGCATCCGGACCGACGGAGGAATCCTCCCCGACGATCGAACCCCGAACGGTGGCGCCGGACTCGACCTGGACCGAATCGAGCAGCACGGACCGTTCGACGGTCGCGGTCTCGATGCGGCAGTCCGCTCCGCACACGACATCGGGGCCGAGACGCCCTTCGGCAACGCAACCCTTTGCGATGAGGACGGCACCGTCGATCCTAGCGCGGGCGATGTGCGCGGTCGCATCGATCGCGGCCCCGCCGTTCGCGAGCAACATCGAGGTCGCAGTGAGGTAGCCCTCGAGCGTTCCCGCATCGCTCCAGTACCCTTCGAACGGGAATCCGTTCAGCACGCCCTTGTCCGCGAGCCCGGGGAACACCTCTCGCTCCATGGACACGACCCGGCCCGCTTGGATGGCGTCGAGGACCTCGACCTCGAAGAGGTATCGACCTGCGTTGACCAAGCGCGATGGCGCCGTGCCGCCCTGTGGTTTCTCCACGAACCTCGTGATTCGGGGGCCCTCCATGGCGACGACTCCGAACGCGCTAGGCTCCTCGACCTCGAACAGCGCGACCGAGGCGAGCGCTCGCGCCTTCCGATGAAACTTCAGGAACGCGGCGAAGTCGAGGGAATCGATCACGTCCCCGTTGCAAACGGCAAACGTGCCGTCGAGCCGGTCGCTGAGATTCCGTACTGCGCCCGCGGTGCCGAGCGGTTCCTTCTCCTCGATCACCGTCACCGTACGTCCGGTGTCAAACTCCTGAAAGAAATCTCGGACCTGCTCGAACATGTAATTGACGGGAATGAACACCTCATCCACGCTCGGCGGCAGTCGCTCGAGGATGTACAAGATCTGCGGCCTGTTCAGCAGCGGTACGAGTGCCTTCGGACGGTTGAACGTCAAGGGCCGTAAACGGGTGCCGAGCCCGCCTGCGATGATGACCGCCTGCATCCGGCGAAGCAAGTTCCGGCCCGGATATGGAGTTTGCGGGAGGGCTCAGCGCGGGACGATCGCGACGACATTGTTTCCGCGGAGAACGACGGTGCCGATCCGGCGGACCTGCTCCTCCCTCGTCTCCTCTGTGTCCTCGAGGACCATGTTCATGTAATCGTCATAGCCCACAAGCTTGCCCTCGAGCATCCGATTGTCCTTGAGGAGGAGTTGGACCCGCTTGTTGATGGACTTTTCCAAAACGTTGAGTGGCATAACCATGAAAGGCCGGTCCCCGCGGGCGACGAACGGTGAGCCGCGTTTAAACCTTTGCTCGGGCATGCGACTCGCTCCTGTTGTGGACGGGTTCGTGCTCGATGAGATACCGTTGTGCGGCGCGATCTCCGCTCGACGCGCGCGGCGGGCAATCTTTATCGTCCGCTCTGAGAATGGGGCCCACGGTGGTGGTTTGGAGCGGAAAAAAGTCGGGCACGTGTTCCACTACTTCTCGAAAGTCGGCGTCGCCGCAATCAATCTCACGGATGGCGACTTGAAGGTCGGAGACACGGTCCAAATCCAGGGGCCAACGACGAACTTCACGCAGCCCGTTGAGTCCATGCAGATTGAGCAGCAACCGGTCGTCAAGGCGGCGAAAGGTCAGAGCGTCGGAATCCGCGTGAACGAGAGGGTCCGGGAAAAGGACCTCGTTTACGCGGTCACGCCCTGATTCACGGGAATGAGAACGCAAGGAACAGCGCCGCAATTGTTCCAACGGCCGCGATCCCGTACACAAGCGGCTCGAGCACCGCCTTGTGGCGGTGTGCGCCGAAATCGTACAGGATGTACTTGATTCGGTGCATCGCGTGGAACAACGATCCTCCGACGAGGACGACGATGAAGATCTTGGCGAGCGGGTTCCCAATCCAAGTCAGGGTCGCGTCGTAGTCGACCGTATCGAACGACGCGAATCCAAAGGAATACGCGAGGCCGTTCATCACGATGAAGACCGGGAGGAGGAGCGCGACGATGAAGCCGCCGAGGGAGAACAGACCCCAGGTCATCGGCGTGACCTTGTCGATCGCGTCGACCCGCGTGTTCCGCATCAGTAACCTCCCGAGGGAATGACCGCAGCCGGCGGGGTGAAGAGGAGTATCACGACCAGATAGGAAACCGCGATCCACACCGCGAGCATCAGGACAAAGATGAATACGGTCGATGCAGCGCTGCGGGTGAATCGTCCCGCAAGGGCCTTCGGCGTCAGAAGGAACCACGTGACCGTGTGGAGCACGGTGAACCCGAGGATTGCGAGGCTCACAAGGATCATCAGCGGGGAGTACCAGAAGTCGAGGAACGCCGCGTACGAGCCAGGACCCCCGCGAAGCGCCCACAACTGGAAGAGAAAGAGGAACGCGTAGAGGGCGACGAACACGCTCGAGAGCTCGCGGATCTGGAACAGCAGGTATCGGGAATTCCGTGTCCACCAGAACGCAGACCGATGGCGAACGTACGGCCTTCGAATCGTCTCCGCGGCCATCGCCTCACCTCGACGCGAGCGGGAGGAGCATTGCCTTCATCGTCTTCGCTGCCGCGAGCGCCTTCAGCTGTTGGATCGCGCCCGCGGGGTCCACGTGCTTCGGACACACGACGCTGCACTCGCCGACGAGCGTGCATTGCCAGATCCCGTGTTTCGTTGAGATGGCGGGCACTCGCTCATCGGCACCCTGGTCGCGCGAGTCCTTGAGGTAACGGAACGCGAGAGCAGAGGCGGCGGGGCCGAGGAACTGATCGTCGTGCCCATACACGGGGCACGCGGAATAGCATAGCATGCAGTTGATGCACAGGCTCTGCTGCCGGAACATTTCGACGTCCTCGGGCGTCTGGCGGAATTCCCCCCGCTCGAGGGGCCTTTCCCTCTCTCGGATGATGTACGGCTTCACACTTACGAGCTTCTCCATGAAGTCGTCGATATCCACGACGAGGTCCTTTAGAATCGGGAAGTTCGCAAGCGGGTCAATCGTCACGGGCC
>Ga0209521_10001495_pt1 | contig 19092 bp, 18 predicted proteins | sample Rifsed19ft4_FD_184016 | JGI IMG/M metagenome (GOLD analysis project Ga0209521, IMG submission 184016) | Soil microbial communities from Rifle, Colorado, USA - sediment 19ft 4 (version 2) | ecosystem: Environmental > Terrestrial > Deep subsurface > Rock core/Sediment | place: Rifle, Colorado...
GAGCCGCCCTTGAGGCTCGTGAAGCAACCGAGGTTCCGCTTCAGCTCGCACAGGCTCGACTTCGCCGACTTCTACGCCAGGAACCACAGGAAGTACAACTCGGTATTCAACTTCCTGCCCGGCTATCTCTCGCCCGGGTATCTTGCGAGGCTGGCAAGGAGCAGGAAAAGACGCGCATACTTCCTCGGCATAAAGGACCTCGCCATGGAGTACATGAAGCAGGTCAGGTGATGCTCGCTACACACATGGACGCCGTCAGGGCCGCGCTGACGGAGATATCCCTCAAGCACGGCGGCAGGAGGGAGTTCCTCGACGCGGGCTGCGGCGACGGCACGAGGACCCTTCTCTTCGACGACGGGACGAGGAATATAAACGGGTGCGACTTCAAGGACTGGCTCGCGCCGTCGGCAAGGGGCAGGGTCAGGCTCCTTACCGCCGACATCATGAAAGACGGCCTGCCCTATGAGGACGGCTCGTTCGACCTGCTCCTTTCCTTCGACGTAATAGAGCACCTCGCCCGCCCGGAGGCCCTTCTTTATGAGATGAGGCGGGTCCTGAGGCCGGACGGCGTGATGGTCGTATCGACGCCGAACCGGAGGAGGCCTTACGGGGTCGTCCTCAGCATGCTTGGCAAGAGGAGCTTTCCATACGGAGAGAAGAAGGACAGCGACCCGTACGCGCAGCACATAAGGGAGTATACGGCGGGAGAGCTCAGGGACGCCCTCGCCGGGGCGGGCTTCAGCGTAATAAGGGCCAACAGGGTCTTTTACGGGATAACCGGCTGGTACGGCGTCAAAAGCTGCATGTCGCTGCCGCTTTTCCACAACATGATATTCGAATGCAGGAAGGGATGAGGGATGTACAGGCGGCTTCTCGATAACAGGCTCTTCCATTTCGCGGCCTTCTGCCTCGCGCTCGCGGCAGGCATCTCCCGGAACTTCGCTGGCGGGCTCTTCCCGCTCGGCGGCGACGGCGATTATCACCTGGCCTACAGCGGGGTGCTGAGGTATTTCTACAGCTGGTCCGAGGACGGGCTCGGAGTGCCCAACTACGCGGTCGAGGCGGTCTGGTCCTTCCCGGTCATCCTCTCGGTGCTTGAGACGGGCGTAGATACCTGGGGCGTGAAGCTCGTCCTCAATTATTCGCTCTACCTCATCTGGTTCGCCTCGGCCTATCTCGTCTGCGCGGAGCTCAAGGTCCGGCCCGACAGGTCGTTTTTCATCTCGCTCTTTTTCGTCCTCAACCCGTTTTCCATGTCATGCCTCTCAAGGCTCAATATGTCGCTTACGATGGCGCCCGCGGCCATGATGATCTTCTTCTGGGCCATCAGCCGGTTCTACGGCAAGGGGATCAGATTATTCTTCGTCTTCGGCCTCCTCTCTTCGGTCCTGGCCTTCGCGAATACAAACCCGCCGCTCATGGCGATAATACAATTGTCCATCGTCATCTCGGTCATACTGGCGGGGCTCATCAAGAGAGGCGCTCTGGATATCAAAGAGGCGGCCTCCAATTACGGGGTCGTCCTCTCTTCTTTCGCGCTATTCAACGCGTGGTGGCTTGTCAACCTCTACTCTTTCGTCTCATCAGGTGAAGCCGCAAGGATGTACACCGGCGAGACGGCCGGGTCGTTTCTAAGCCTCGTGGTGTCGAGCACGGACCTCATCCTGCCGCGGGCGCTCACCCTCCGGACAGGCTTTACGACCAACGGCTGGGAGAACTTCTTCGGGCTTTTCTACAACTCGGCCCCGGCCATACTCCTTTCCGCGATACCCCTGGCGGCGGCCGGGGTCTATGCCGCCGCTGCGCGGGAGAGGAAGGGGAACGCGGCCATCTTTGCGGCCCTCCTGGCCTGCCTCCTGGCCGCCTTTTTCGCGAAGGGGACGGACAGGCCTTTTGGTTTTATCTACGCCTTCCTCTTCGAGAACGCGCCCTTTTTCAATGTCTTCAAGGGGCCGATCGAAAAGTTCGGGACCCTCTTCCTCTTCACCCTCACGCTGCTCCTCGCCCTTGTCTCCGTTTCAATGAAGGAGAACAGGGCCTTTGACGCCATGCTCTGCGTCTATGCGCTCTTTTTCAGCGTCCCGTTTCTTACTGGGCACCTCTTCCCCGAGTCGACGATGGGGAAGATAAAGGGCGGCCATGCGGCGGCCGGCGAGCTGGAGAGCGTCCTGTACAGGGACAGGCCGGGCTTCAAAGAGGCGAGGCGATACGTAGACGGCGCCGGAGGCGACTTCAGGGTCCTTGCCTTCCCGGCCAACCGCGACTACTACGCTACGACATTCAGGATGTACTCCAACAGGTTCTACTCGGGGGTGGACCCGCTCTATTCGAACACGCGGAGGCCTTTTCTAATATACGGCGGCTCGACCAGAGGGCTCTATTCAGATGTCCGGAAGAGCGGCTACGAACGGCTACTCGGCCTCTATAACGTAGGCATGCTCTCTGTCGACGGGGCCGCGATACCGCGATACGGCTTTGCCAATGATGAGACGCCGGAGGAGCACAGGGCGCTTTTCAGGGGAATGTTCCCCTCTCGCCCGTTCGGCGGGGTAACGCTGTTCGATACAAGGGAAAAGCTGCTGCCCATGGTGTACGCCTCGGGCTGCTGAGGGATGGAATTGAACGGGATACTCGTATTCAAGACGGATTCGTTCGACACGGACTCCATAGTGAAAGACGTCCTCTCGTCCGGCCGGGACGCCGTTGTCCTTGTCCTCGGCTTTGACAGGAGGATAAGGGTGGTTCACGCGCCCGGAGGAGATGCGGGCAAGACGATCGAGCTCTCCAGGTTCGGCTCCGCGAGGCTCGACAGGACGCTCGCCCCGCTCCTCTTTTTATCCGACCTGGCGGCCTATGTCCGTCTCTTCACAGGGGTCTGCATAAGGCACAGGCCGCGCCTGTGCTGGATAGAGAACACCTTCGCGGCGGCGATCCTCGGCGCGCTCAGGAAGCTGGGGGTGTGCGGCGAGATAATCTATCTGCCCGGCGACTGGCTCATGCCCGAGAAGAGGGGCGCCGGCCTCAAGAGGTATCTCTGGGGCCTTCTCTTCATAGCGGCCGATTACGCGGCCTGCAGGTCCGCGAGCCTCGTCCTGAACAGCACGGACCGGATAACCGAGGCGCGCAGACGTTTCTGGGGCAGGCCCATAGCGAAAAGGGAAGAGGTCTACTCCTTTAACATCGAGGTCAAGGCCGGGGAGGCCCGGGGGCCCGGAAATAAGATCTGCTTCATGGGCAACGTTAGAAGCGACTCCGGCCTCGAGATAGTAGTGAGCTCGCTGGCGAAGATGAACGCGGAGTACGGCGTTTCATTGAAGGTCATAGGCCCGCCCGGCGGCGGAGACGCCCTATCCCGTATGGCGGCCCCGTACGGGATAGGGCCGAAGATAGAGCACGCGGGGTTCGTGGAGAGGGAGATGCTTGCCCGTGCCGTATCGGACTGCTTCTGCGGGGTGAACATCCTTACGGACCCGGAGAGCTATTCTTCATACACCATACCGGGAAAGATCATCCACTATCTCCAGTTCCTGCTCCCGGTGATAACGACGCGGGGCGCGGGGGTGATGGCGGACGTCATCGCGAAGAACAGGCTCGGGGTCGTGATAGAGCCTAACGAGGACGAGTTCATGGAGGCCGTAATGGAGGTGCGCGAGAGGCGCGACGAGTTCAGGGGGAACATCCTGGAGTACATAAAGGGGCTGCCGAGGGTGGACCTCGTAAGGCTCCTGGAGGCGTGATGGACTCATCAGGCGTGCTCATATGCGGCGCGGGGATAGTGGGGCTCACGCTCGCCAGAGAGCTCTCCGAGAGGGGCATCAGGGGTATAACCGTCATCGAGAAGGAGGAGGCCCCCGGGGCCCACGCCTCCGGCAGGATGAGCGGCGTCCTCCACTCCGGCGTCTACTACAGCCCGGGGAGCCTGAGGGCCGAATGCGCGGCAAGGGGCAACAGGCTCATGAAGGAGTTCTGCAGGAGAAAGGGCCTGTCCCTGGTCGAGGCCGGGAAGGTGATAGTCGCCAGGGACGCGAGGGCCCTGGTGAAGGGGCTCGAGCCCGCTGACCTCGAGCCTTGCGAGAAGGCGGGCATCAGGCCACAGCTCGTGGACTGGGAGCGAAAAGAGCTCCTCACGGACTTTGTCATAAGGAAGACCGGAGAGAGCATGCATATCCTGAACGCCATATCCCCGGCGTTCACCTGCTCGATGGAGTTCGCGAGCCTCGCGGCTGACGAGTTCCTCTCAGGGAAAGGAGGGCCCCATGACGGACGCGATAATACTGGCGGGAGGGCTTGGCACGAGGCTCAAGGGCGCGGTGCCTGACCTTCCCAAGCCGCTGGCCCGAGTGAACGGCAGGCCCTTTCTCGATATCCTTCTCAGGCAGCTCGGGAGGGCTCAGGAGGTAAAGAGGGTCATACTGGCGGTCGGATACAGGTCTGAGCAGATAATCGGGCATTACGCCAACTGCGGGCGCTTCCCGTTCGAGATCCTGTTCTCAAGGGAGGATGAGCCGCTCGGCACGGGGGGCGCGCTCATCAGGGCCCGCGGGCTCGCGAGGACCGGCGAGATCCTCGTGCTCAACGGGGATTCGTATGTAGAGATAGACATAGAGGGCCTCATAGGCTTTCACCGCGAGAGCGGAGGGCCGTTCACGATAGTCCTCAAGGAGGCCCCCGACTGCGGGAGGTACGGCAGGGTCGGCGTGGACGCGGAGGGCAGGGTCGTATCGTTCGGCGAAAAGGACGGGACGGCCCCGGGGCCCGGCCTCATCAACGCCGGGGTATATGTCTTTGACCGCGCGCTCTTCGAGGACGAGGCCGAACGGAGGCTCTCCCTCGAGGCCGGGCTTCTTCCGGAGTACGCAAGGTACGGCGGGTACGGCTACATCGCGCGCGGCAGGTTCATAGACATCGGGATACCGGAGTCTTACAGGGAAGCGCAGCGATACCTGAGGGGGATATAGAGGTGGGGAGCAAGGCAGGGCAGATCGCGCCGGAGAGGGGAGCCATGATCATCTCGCGCACGCCGCACAGGATATCTTTTTTCGGGGGCGGCACCGACTACCCATCCTGGTACAGGGAGAACGGGGGCAAGGTGCTCGGAGCCGCCATAGACAAGTACTGCTACATAAGCTGCAGGGAGCTGCCGCCCTTCTTCAAGCACAGGCACAGGATAGCGTACTCTCGGGTCGAGACCGTAAAGGAGATGGACGAGATACAGCACCCGTCAGTAAAGGAGACGCTCAAGTACATGAACATCGGCTACGGCCTCGAGATACACCACGACGGCGACATACCGGCGCGCTCAGGCATGGGCTCGAGCTCCGCGTTCACGGTGGGGCTCCTGAAGGCCCTCCACGCGATAGAGGGCAGGATAATCTCGAAGGAGAGCCTCTACAGGGAGGCCATACACATCGAGCAGGACCTCATCAAGGAGAACGTCGGCTCGCAGGACCAGGTATGGGCGGCCTGCGGAGGGCTCAACACGATAGAGTTCATGCGCAGCGGCGGCATCGCGGTGAAGCCCATAATAATGGAGGGCGACCGCTTGAAGCTCTTCGAGAGCAAGTTCATGCTCTTCTTCACCGGCATATCCCGGAACGCCTCGGAGATAGCCGGGGAGCAGATACAGAACACGGCCAGGAACAAGGCCGAGCTGCGGGAGATGCAAGGGCTCGTCGACGAGGCGGAGCGCATTCTCACGTCGGAAAACGGGGATTTCAACGGCTTCGGCAGGCTCCTTGACTCGACGTGGAAGCTCAAGAGGCGCTTGTCCAGGAAGATAAGCAGCAACGAGATAGACGCGGTCTACGAGACCGCCGTGAGGAACGGCGCCATAGGCGGCAAGCTCCTCGGGGCAGGCGGCGGGGGCTTCATCCTCTTCTACGTCGAGCCGGAGGAGCGGCAGAGATTGAAGGAGGCGCTCTCTGGATATCTGCACATCCCTTTCAGGTTCGAGTTCAACGGCTCGGAGATAATAGTCTACAAGCCAAACTACAGGTAGCGGAGGTTGAGCGTGAGCGTATTCGGCCTTGCGAGCAGCACATGGTGCGAAGAGGAGAAGGAGGCTGTCCTGGAGGTCCTGAAGAGCGACTCTTTCACGATGGGGCAGAACGTCAGGGAGTTCGAGGAGGAGTTCGCGGCCCACTTCGGGATGAAATACGGCGTCATGGCGAACTCGGGCTCTTCTGCCAACCTCATCGCCGTGGCCTCCCTCTTCTACAGGGGAGAGAGGCCGTTAAAGAGGGGCGACGAGGCGATAGTCCCGTGCGTATCGTGGTCCACGACCTTCCACCCGCTCCACCAGTACGGCCTGAAGCTCAGGTTCGTCGACATAGACATCAATACGCTCAACTACGACATCGAGGCCTTGCGGAAGGCCGTCACGAAGAAGACGCGCGTGATAGTCGCCGTGAGCATACTCGGCAACCCCTGCAGGTTCGACGAGATAGAAAAGATCTGCAGGGAGAGGGACCTGATCCTGTTCGAGGACAACTGCGAATCGATGGGCGCGAAGTTCAACGGCAGGTACACCGGCACCTTCGGCCTCGTCAACACATTCTCGACCTTCTTTTCGCACCACATATCCACGATGGAGGGCGGGCTGGTCCTCACCGACGACAAGGAGGTCTACAACATCCTGAAGGCCGTGCGGAACCACGGATGGACAAGGGACCAGGACAGGGACAGCCCCATATTCTCGAGGAGGGACGACGACTTCTTCGAGGCGTACAGGTTCATCCTGCCCGGCTACAACGTAAGGCCCGGAGAGATACACGGGGCCATAGGCAAGAGGCAGTTGAAGAAGCTCGACGAGTTCGTCGCCATGAGGAGAAGAAACGCCCGCCACTTCACGGAGCTCTTCAGGGACGACAGGCGCTTCATCATCCAGAGGGAGACCGGAGAGAGCTCGTGGTTCTGCTTTACCATGATAGTGAACCCGGAATCAGGCCTCGAGAGGAAGGCGGTGCTCGAGAGGCTCAAGGCCGCGGGAATAGAGTACAGGATAATAACGGGCGGGAACATCCTCCGGCACGACGTCGTCAAGTACTACGACTACACGGTCGCGGGCTCGCGGAACGCGGACATGGCGCACTACAACGGCTTTTTCGTCGGCAACCACCCGCAGGACATAAGGGACAAGATAGACCATCTCTACAGGACGCTCAAGTGGCTTTAAGGCACATGACGCCAAGCGGCGGGAGAGGCCGGCGAATACGGAGAAGAGGGTAAAATACCGGGCGGAGGCGCGAGATGGACGGACACAAAATTACAGTAACCGGCGGAGCCGGATACCTGGGCTCAATGCTCGTGCCGGAGCTCCTGAAGCTCGGCCATTCGGTGACGGTGCTCGACAACTTCATGTACAGGCAGAGCCCGCTGCTTGACTGCTGCGCCTCAAGCCGCTTCGAGGTGATAAGGGGGGACGCGAGGGACGAGCGGACTCTGAAGGCCGCCATAGCCGGGGCAGGGTACATACTGCCGCTGGCTGCCCTCGTGGGCGCGCCTCTTTGCGGCAGGGACGAGTTGGGGACCGTCTCGACTAACAGGGACGCGGTGGCCCTTCTCGCCCGGATAGCCTCGAAAGAGCAGCGGATAATAATGCCGACTACGAACAGCGGCTACGGCACGGGGCACAGGGGCGAATTCTGCACGGAGGAGACGCCTCTTAACCCCGTATCTACCTACGGCAGGACAAAGATGGAGGCCGAGAGGATAATCCTCGGCCGGGGCAACGCCATAAGCCTCCGGCTCGCCACGGTCTTCGGCGCATCGCCCCGGATGAGGCTCGATCTCCTCGTGAATGACTTTACGTACCGGGCGGTAAAGGACAGGTTCGTCGTCGTATTCGAGGGGCATTTCAAGAGGAACTATATCCACGTAAGGGACGTGGCCAGGGCCTTCGTGCACGCGATGGACAATTTCGAGGCGATGAGGGACAACGCCTACAACGTGGGCCTCTCTGACGCGAACCTCTCGAAGCTCGAGCTCTGCGCGGCCATAAAGGAGGAGGTCCCCTCCTTCGTCTACGTCGAGGCCCCCGTCGGCGAGGACCCTGACAAGAGGGATTACATCGTGTCGAACGAGAAGATAGAGAGGGCCGGGTTCAGGCCGATGCATACGTTGAGGCACGGAATAAGGGAGCTCGTGAAGGGATACCGCATGATAACCAACAGCAGGTTCGGCAATGTTTGAGTGCCCGAAGACATACGTGGCCGGGCACACCGGATTACTCGGCAGGGCGCTCCTGAGAAGGCTTAAGGAGAGGGGCTGCCTGAACCTCGTGACCAGGACAAGGGCAGAGCTCGACCTCACCTCCCAGGCCGCGGTCGAGATCTTCTTCGCGCGCGAGAGGCCGCAGATCGTCTTCATGGCGGCCGGCCTCACGGGCGGCATAGGCGCGAACATCAGTAGGCCCGCCGAGTTCCTTCACGTAAACCTCTCCATGCAGGTCAATGTCTTCGAGGCCGCGCGCAAGTACGGGGCCGAGACCCTTGTCTTCTACGGCTCATCATGCGTATACCCGGGGGGCATGGAGAGGCCGATCAGGGAAGACGACCTGCTCACAGGCCCCATCGAGGAGACGAGCGCGCCCTACGCCACGGCGAAGATCTCCGGCATCAGGGCGTGCAAGGCGTATAACAGCCAGTACGGGAAGACAAGGTACATCGCCCTTGTGCCGAATTCAATGTACGGGCCCTGGGACTCGTTCGACCCGGAGAACTCGCATGCGCTCGCGGCGTTGATAATGAAGGCCGTTGACGCGAAGGAACGGGGAGATGAGCCGCTGACGCTCTGGGGGACCGGAGGGCCCAGAAGGGAGTTCGTCTACTGCGACGACGTTGCCGACGCCTCCATCTTCGCCGTGGAGAACGCGGACAGGCTCGGCAATACCCATTACAACATAGGCACGGGCTCGGATATCTCGATAAAAGAGCTCGGGGAGATGATAGCGGGGGCAGCGGGCTACCGGGGGGAGATAAGGTGGGACAGCTCCAGGCCGGACGGCGCGAAAAGGAAGCTCCTCGACAGTTCAAGCATGGCCTCCCTCGGCTGGTCGGCCGCGGTCGGCCTTGAGGAAGGCATAAGGAGGACGCTCGAATGGTACATGGGATCGAAGGGGGAGAGGGCTTCGGGTTTCTGAGGGCAAAGGCCGATTGGGTGAGGCGGGAAACACTCAAGGTCCACGCCAGCGCCCAGGAGACGAGGATAGCCTCGTCCCTTTCATGCGTCGAGATATTCACGGTCCTCTACTACGGGGGGCTCTTGAGGCACAGGCCGCATGACCCCGCATGGGCCGGCAGGGACAGGCTCATCGTAAGCAAGGGGCACGGGGCCATATCGCTCTATCCCATCCTCGCGGACCTCGGCTTCTTCGACAAGGCCGAGCTCGGGCGCGTCTGCATGGCGGGCGGCCTTCTCGGGGGCATACCCGACCCGGGTGTGCCTGGTTTCGAGACAATAAACGGCTCGCTCGGCCACGGCCTCGGCGTTGGCGCGGGCATGGCCCTTGCCTTGAAGAGAAAGGGGATGGAAAACAGGGTCTTTGTGCTCACGGGCGACGGGGAGCTCAACGAGGGCTCTGTCTGGGAGGCGATGATGTTCGCCGGCCACCACGGTCTTGATAACCTCACGCTTATTATCGACGCGAACAGGGCGTGCATGCTGGATTTCTCGTCAAGGGTGCTTGACATGGAGCCGTTGGAGGCTAAGCTCAATGCGTTCGAATGGGAGGCGGCCACTGTCGACGGCCACGACGTAAGAGAGGTATCCGAGGCGCTCTCAGCCGCGAGCCATTCCCAATCGAGGCGGCCCTCGGCGATAATCGCAAGGACCGTCAAGGGCAAAGGGGCCGCCAGGCTCGAGGGCGACCCCTTGAGCCATGTAAGGAACCTGAGACCGGACGAAGTGGCGGAGATAATAGCCGGGATGGAAGCATGAGCGCGAAAAAAGGGGTGATGAGGGACGTATTCCTCGAGAGGCTCCACGGCCTCATGGGAGCGGATGAGAGGATATTCATCCTCTGCGCGGACTTCGGCTCGCCCGGGCTCGACGCCATAAGGCGGGACTTTCCGGAGAGGTTCATAAACGTCGGCATCGCCGAGCAGAACCTCATCAATATAGCCGCCGGTCTTGCGCTCGAAGGCTTCAAGGTATACGCCTACGCCATAGCGCCCTTCCTCACGATGAGGGCCTATGAGCAGATAAGGGTCAACCTCGCGCTGCAGGGGCAGAGGAAGAAGATGAACGTAAACCTCGTGGGCGTGGGGGCAGGACTCGGCTACGACGTGTCAGGCCCGACGCACCACTGCCTCGAGGACTTGGGGATAATGCGGATGCTGCCCAATATCTCGGTGATCTCGCCATCCGATTGGGAGACGGCGGGCCAGCTCGCTCATTATACGGCGGCCAATGACGGGGTAAAGTACCTGCGCTTCGACGGCAAGCCCGTAGACCGGATTTACGACGGCCCTGTAAGGATGGAGGATTGCTTTTCGGAGCTCAGAAGGGGCGGAGATATCTGCCTGGTATCGACCGGCTTTATGACGCACAGGGCCTCTGCCGCGGCATCGCTTCTGGAGAAGGACGGTATCCGGCCGGGGCTTATGGATGTATTCAGGCTCTCGCCCTTTGATACTGAAAGGTTTGTTGAGGCGGTAAAGGGCTACAGGACGGTCGTGACCCTGGAGGAAGGCTTTATCGGCAGGGGCGGGCTCGACACACTCGTCTTGGGCGCGCTGGCAGGGACCGGCGCCAGGATAATGAGCATGGGCTTTGAAGGCGGCTATGTATTTGAAATCGGGGACAGGGACTATCTCCACAGGCTCAAGGGGCTCGACCCCGAGGCAATAGCGGCGAGGGTCTCTCTGGCCCTCCAGGGGGCGTGAGGTGGGAATAGACGTGGCGCTCGTAAACCCCGGCGACAGGAAGGAGGCCTACCAGGAGCTCGGAGAGGGCTTCTCGGCAATAGAGCCGCCGTTCCTGGCGGCGTCGATGGCCTCATATCTGAAGGCTCTCGATTTGAGCGCCGCGGTAGTCGATTCCAACGCCCTTGATATCACTCCGGCAGAGACCGCGAAGATGGTAGGCGAGATGGACCCTCTTCTCGCCGTTGTAATGGTCTACGGACAGCAGCCCTCCGCCTCGACCCAGAACATGACGACCGCCGGGAAGATATGCAGGGCCTTGAAGGCGGAAGGCGTTTTGACCGCGATGGGCGGGCTGCACCCCTCGGCCCTTCCCGGGAGGACGATGAGGGAAGAGGCGGTTGACTTCGTCATCCAGGGCGAGGGCGCACATACGCTTAAGGGGCTTATACCGGCCCTCAAGGAGAGCTCCCGGCGGTTTGCCGGTATCCCCGGCCTCTGGTGGCGCGAAGGGGCCCAGATACGGCAGAACGCGGCGGCGCCTCTCATGACAGACCTCGACAGGGCGCTCCCCATAGCCGCGTGGGATGAGCTGCCGATGGATAAATACAGGGCTCACAACTGGCACTGCTTCGGCGATATCGGAGGCAGGTCTCCCTACGCGTCCATCTACACGTCCCTGGGCTGCCCGTGGTCATGCGTATTCTGCTGCATCAACGCGCCGTTTGGAAGGCCGGGCATAAGGTACAGGAGCCCGAGGCTCGTGATAGACGAGATAGCCCTTTTGCGCGAGAGGTACGGAGTCAAGAACCTGAAGATAATAGACGAGCTATTCGTGCTCGACGAACGCCATTACATGGCGATAGTAGACGGTTTGCTGGAGAGGGATTACGGGCTCAATATATGGGCGTACGCCAGGGTGGACACCGTCAAGAAGGAAACGCTCGGCAGGATGAAACGGGCTGGAGTCAACTGGCTCGCGCTCGGCATAGAGTCCGCCAGCCCCGATGTAAGGGACGGGGCTCGGAAGAGGATGAGGCAGAGGGACATAAAGGCCGTCGTCCGCTCGATACAGGACGAGGGCATAAGCGTCATCGGCAACTATATATTCGGCCTGCCCGAAGATAACCTCCGGACAATGGGGGAGACGCTTGAGCTTGCCATCGAGCTCGACTGCGAGTTCGCGAATTTCTACTGCGCCATGGCCTATCCCGGCTCCAGGCTCTACGAGATAGCGGTCGAAGGCGGCTGGGAGCTGCCAGAGGCATGGCACGGCTTCTCGCAGCACTCCTACGAGACGCGGCCCCTTCCGACAAGGCATATCCCGGCGGCAGAGGTGCTCTCGTTCAGGGACCGGGCGTTCCATGAGTACTTCGAGAACGCCCGCTACCTTGAATCGATGGAGAGGAGGTTCGGGCCCGAAGTCAGGGCGCACATATCGACAATGACCGCCATGAGGCTCAGGAGAAGGCTTCTGGAGAATGAACGCATCGGAGGTGCGAGGTGAAGAGGGCAAAGGCCGTATTTCTGGACAGGGACGGGGTTATAAACAGAAAGCTCAAGGGTGACTACGTAAAGGACTGGAGCGAGTTCGTTTTTATGCCGGGTGCGCGAAAGGCGGTGCAGCTCTTGAAGGAATCGGGCTTCATAACCGTGGTCGTCACCAACCAGAGGTGCATATCAAGGGGGGTTGCCACGCTCGAGAAGCTCACGGAGATACACACGAGGATGATAAGCGAGATAGTCCGATCGGGTGGCGCGATAGACGCCCTCTATTTCTGCCCCCATGACATAGACGAAGGCTGCGGCTGCAGGAAGCCGGCTCCCGGCATGGTCACCAGGGCCGTCAGGGACTTCGAGTCGAGGGGGATAAGGATAGACGCGGGGGAGAGCTACTTCATAGGCGACGAGGACAAGGACATGCTCGCCGGAAAGGCGGCCGGCCTCCGGACGATCAAGATAGGTTCAGGCAGGAAAGGCTCGGGCCACCCCATGGCCGACAGGCAGGCGCGAAGCCTCCTTCAGGCCGCGCGTCTGATCTGCTCATGATCCGAGGCCGCATCGCGTTAATTCCGGGCTTATTGTTGCTGCTCATTTCATGCGAGGCAAAGGCCTCGTGCGGCTTCACCGAGGCAGCGAGCTCTCCTGTCGTCGTCTACGGCAGGGAGGACGCCGCCAGGAGCATCCTGAACCTCGGGCTTGCCGGAGAGTATCCGTTCATCGTCTTCACTCATCTCCAGGACACCGAGGCGCTCGAAGAGCTGCTTTCAAAGGGCAGGGGGCGCATCGTGCTCGCGAACGGGGCAGAGGCCGGGAATATTGCCTGGCAAAGCACGCATCTTTTCTACGTCAATGGAGAGGAGAAAGAAGGCGCCGGACGGTTCGAAAGGGGCTTTTCCGTTGCCCCCGGAGAGTATCTTGTAAGGGCGGCGGCAGGTACAGAGGGCGGCGCGGACGCGGTGCTCAGGCTTGACGCAAAGGCGCTGCGCCTGAAAGACGGCTGCCTTGAAAAGAGGATAGCGCTCTCAGGCGGCAGGCACGCGATCTCAATCGAAGGGGCAGGCTGGTTCGAGGCCGCCGTCATAAAAAAGGCCGAAGAAGGCGCTGAAACCCTGCCGTGGATCAGCTTCAGGCGGATAAACCCGACGAGGTACATAGCCAACGTGAGCGGGGCGAGCGGGCCCTTTACCATCGTCCTCGGCGTTGCATACAACCGTAACTGGAAGGCGTTCATAAGAGGGGGAGAAAACGAAAGCGAGAGCGCCTCCGCCCTCCTCGGCAGATGGATGGAGAAAAGGAGCGAGGCAGGGGCGCACCTTCTCGTGAACGGCTACGCGAACGGCTGGGTGATCGAGCCCCGGGCAGCGGACTTCCAGATGGTAATAGAGTACGAGCCGCAGCAATACATCGAGGCAGGGCTCGCGGTATCGGCAGCGGCCTTCGCCATATCCGGCATTGTCCTCGTCATAAAGGGAAGGAAGAGGGGGTAGATGGAGTCAGCCCGGCTTACGCTTGAAAAGAGGCCATTTCTCAAGAGATCGCTTTCGCGCGCGGCATATCACGGCCTCATCGCGTGGGCGTCTTTAAGCCTCTCGTACTGCGCCTACAAGGCCTATGTGCGCTGGCTTACCTCTTCGTTCCCGGCCTGGCTGAAATGGGAGATAAAGTCCTCCTTCCCCCCGGCCATAGTCATCTTCGCCTCCATCTACCTCATCTATCACGTGAAGGCCCGGAAGGCGCGCCCCGGCGCGTGGGAGTACGCCGTGATGCTCCTGGCCTATGGCCTTTGCGCTAACCTTATGGCGTTCAATTATTCAACGCCGGTCGTGCTCGTGCTGAACGGTGCTCTTGTAATTACGGCGCTCCTCATCGCGCTGCTGCGGCTCTCTGAGCGTCTTCCGCCGCATCTCATGAGGGCGGCGGAGCGGCTCGGGATAGCGCCATGGATTACCCGTATAACTGCCGAATCAAGGAAGGCGGCCCTTTCATTCAACGAGAGCGCCTCGGGCACACCCTCAAGGCTCATAGCCGCGGGCACCGGCCTCGTTATCATTTGCACGCTCCTGATCGCCGCGAAGCAGCGCGCCGCGGCCGGGCACGCAGCCTCCATAGCGTGGCTCCTCCTGCTCACCGGCGTATCGATGAAGCTCGTCCGCTCTCTAAGGGACAGGGGAGAGGACTGAGGTGCCGGGGCCGCTCTTGAGAAGAATCCCCTTCGGGCCCCTTTACTTCTGCCTGCTCTCCGTGATCACGGTCATCTACGCATGGCCGCTCGCAACGGAGTTGAACAGCGCCTTCTTCGGCTTTCCAGGGGATTCGCTCTCGGGCATCTGGGGGCTCTGGTGGCTCGACCTGTCTACTTCTACCGGGCATCCCTTCCAGAAGGTCGATTATCTCGCGTATCCGTTCGGCTGGGACTTCTCGGACGCCCCGCTTCCGTACCTTTTCATCGCCGAGAGCTACGTCTTCGTGAAGCTCTTCGGCGATATGGTTGCCTTCAACCTGATGAAGCTTGCAAGCTTCCCGCTCCTTGGACTTACTGCCTTTTATTTCCTCCATTATCTTACAAAAGACCGCCTCGCGAGCGCGCTTTTCGGCGCGGCCTTCGCCTTCTCTCCATATCATACGGTCCACATGATGTCGCACTTCGCCAACCTCTACTGGCTGCCGCTCTGCCTTCTCTTCCTGCTTAAGTCGTTGAGGGAAGGCGGTTATCATAACGCCGCCCTCTTCGGCCTCTCATGGGGCCTCCTCGCGGTTGACAACGCCTACTTCGGCTTCTTTACCGCCCTCCTCATCCCGGTCTTCGTCCTGTTCCATCTCGACTCGATAAAGGGGCGGGGGCCACTTTACTGGGCAGGGGCCGGGGCGATCGCGGCAGCGGTCTTCTTTATAACGGTCATGCCCATGGCATGGCCTGCGATAAAGGCGAGCATCGCGCCCTCGCCCGGCGCTATTGGCGTTGAATCAAGAAGGCTCTCGGATCTCTTCATCTTCTCGGCGAAGCCGCTCGATTATCTGATGCCGTCCGTTCATAACCCCTTTTTAGGCGCTCTCGTGCCGGATCTCGGCACAGGCCCTTTAAAGGGGCACAGGTATACCGAGCATACGCTCTATCTGGGCTATACGGTGATCGCGCTTGCGGCGATTGCGCTCCGCAGGGGCCTCAAGGCGGGCGGGGCCCTGAGGCGCGACGCGCTCCTGTTCGTCTCAACGGCCCTTTTCATGATGCTCATCTCGGCTCCGCCCTTCATACCGCTGGGCAGCTTCGAGATAGACACAGAGCTGCGCACCGTGACAGCCGAGCACAGGATACTGCTGCCGCAGTACGTGCTCTTCAAGATATTCCCCCTGATACGCGTCTACTCCAGGGCAGGCGCCGTAGCCATGCTCGCCTTTATCGCGCTGGCGGCGACAGGCTTCACCTTTTTCCGCGCGGGCCGGGGCAAGGCCTTCCTTATCGTCGCGCTCTTGCTGGCCGTCGAGTTCACAGAGCTGCCGGGGTTCAGGATAACGAGGCCTGCAGAGCCAGAGGTATACAGATGGCTTGCCAGGCAGGCCGGGCAGTTCGCCATAGCCGAGTATCCCTTCGGCAGGGCCGACGACCCTTATACGACCTACGAGTACATGTTCCACCAGAGGACGCACGGAAAGCGGCTCGTCAATACGCCGGCGAGCGGCAGCCTCCCGGCTGACTTCGAGTCGAAGATAAGGGAGATCGATAAGGCGGGCGCTATCGAGGCGCTCTCAGGGGCGGGCGTCAGGTACGTAGTCATACACAGGGACAAGTACAGGGCCGGGAACGAATATGCCGCGCTCGACTGGGTGACAAGGCCGCCGGAGGAAAAGATCTTCCCGCCTGAGTGGGGCCCCTCGCCGAAGGTGCCTGGGCTCAGGCCCGTACTGACGTCAGGAGATGACGAGATCTACGAGCTGCCGGGCCTGGATTGACAGCCGGGATTTCGGCGGTAAGCTTGAATGAAGGCATGTACCTTTATTCAGGAGGCTGCCAATGCGGCAGAACGGCTTTGTCAGCGACGGCTATGACGGCGAGGCGATAGGCAGGCTCGTCAATGGCGGCGCCTCGTCAAGGGCCCTTGTGGTGGCCGCGCACCCCGACGACGAGGCCATAGGCGCGGGCGCCCTCCTCAAATACCTTTCCAACGCGGCATTCATCCATGTGACAGACGGAGCGGCAAGGAACATGCGCGCCGCCGTCGCGAGGGGCTTTCAGACAAGGGAGGCCTATGCGGGGGCGAGGCGCGGTGAGCTACTGCGGGCTCTCAACCAGATGCGCTCGGCCCCGGTCGAGCTCATTGAGTTCGGCATAGCGGACCTCGAGGCCAGCTACAACCTCGTGGAGGCCAGCCTCAGGACGCTCGACGCCATAAAACGCCTCAGGCCGGACGCCGTCTTCGTCCATCCTTACGAGGGGGGGCATCCTGACCACGACGCCGCCGCGTTCTCGGCGCGCGCGGCAGTCGAACTCATGCGGCAGGAGGGAGAGAAGCCGCCGGCGCTCGTCGAGTTCACCTCTTACCACGCGCGCGGCCACAGGGGCATGGCCACGTCCTCTTTTCTCCCGGGTACAGCCCCGGAGGTGGAGGTCAGGCTCACGGATGACGAGCGCGCCTTCAAGATCGAGATGTTCAGCTGCTACGCGACCCAGAGGAACGCGCTCAGGCAGTTCGAGGTGCTCCTCGAGAGGTTCAGGCGCGCGCCCATCTATGATTTCACGAGGCCGGCGCACCCTGGCCGTCTCTTCTACCAGAACTTCGAGTGGGGCCTGCCGTGGCAGAAATGGCGCGCCCTTGTCCGGAAGGCGATCTCAAGGCTCGGCCTTCTCAACGGGCCGCGCGTGGGCCAGGACAGGGCCGGCATCTGGCGAAAAAATTCTTTGAAAATTTTTTTTACCGTACGTTGACAAAGCGAAAAGTTGCATTACAGTTAGTCAGAAGCTAACAGGGCCGCCTTTACAGGGGCGGCCCCTTGCCGTAAAGACCTTTCCCATTATCCGTAAGACGTAAATCTGAAAAAAGAGGGCAACGGCCCGCAGGGAGCGGTCTGCCTGCTCCCGGGCTTATCGCTGATGGTGCATCTTAAACTGTCGTCAGGGTGGGGCCATGCGGGTCTTCAAGGGGAAAATCTCGGTGATAATGCCCGCGTTCAACGAGGGGCATCACATATATGAGAACCTCCGCGAGACCCACGGCGTCTTTTGCAGGTCGGGCCGCTCCTTCGAGATTATCCTCGTCGACGACGGCAGTCTTGACGAGACCTCTGCCGAGGCCAGGAGGGCCGCCGCGGACTTCGGCCGTATAGTCACGCTCCGCCTTGACAGGAACAGGGGCAAGGGCAACGCGCTCAAGGAAGGCTTCAGGATGGCCAAGGGGGATTTCGTCATATTCCTCGACGCCGACCTCGACCTCCATCCCGGCCAGATCAAAGGCCTCTTCAGGGCCATGAGGGACGAGAAGGCCGACGTCATGATCGGATCAAAGCACCACCCTGACTCGAGCCTCGCTTACCCGCTGCGCAGGAAGGTGATGAGCAGGATATACGCGGCCGTATTGAAGTCGCTCTTCGGGCTGCCGCTGCGCGATACGCAGACAGGGCTCAAGATATTCACCCGCGCCTCCCTCGAGAAGGCATTCCCGAAGGTGCTCTGCGACAGGTACGCCTTCGACGTAGAGCTCCTGGCCCGCGCGCACGAGGCCGGCTTCAGGGTCGCCGAGGCCCCCGTAGTGCTGAACTTCAGGAGGGAGGTGCGCTGGGGAAGGATAAGGGCGACGGACGTTGTGAGGATGGGGCTCGACACGCTCGCCATATTCATGAGGCTCCAGGCGACGAGGCGCTCTGCCCCCGAAGTCCCGCCCATGCACGCGGGCCATGCGGCCAGGCTGAACCGTTCGCGATGATAGTTGAAAAAGCCGGGGACGGGCTTTTTCAACATCCAGTAGAGAAGGAGGCCGTTGCCGGAAGATGAGGCCATTCGTATCGATCATAATACCGGTAAAAGAGGTAAATCTCGACATCAGGGAGTCCATGCCCCATATCCTCGCCCTTGATTATAGGGACTTCGAGGTGATCATATTCCCTGATTCGGAATCAGGGGAATCCTTCCCGAGGACGCGCATAATCCCGACAGGCCCAGTGGGCCCGGCCGAGAAGAGGGACCTCGCCCTCAAGTACGCGAAGGGCGAGATACTGGCCTTCCTCGACGACGACGCGTATCCGAGGCGCGACTGGCTCAAGAAGGCTGTCAGGCATTTCAGGAACAGGGAGGTCGCCGCGGTAGGCGGGCCTGCCGTGACGCCCGAGCACGACTCTGTCTGGCAGAAGGCCTCGGGCCGCGTCTTCTCGTCGTGGCTCGCGAGCGGAAGGAACGGCTACAGGTACCTGCCGCGGGAAGGCAGAGAGGTCGACGACTTCCCGACAGTAAACCTCATCGTCAGAAGGAGCCACTTCGAGCAGGTCGGCGGCTTCGATACCGCCTACTGGCCCGGCGAGGACACGAAGCTCTGCCTCGACATCACGAAAAAGCTGGGCAAGAAGATAATCTACGACCCGGACGTATTCGTATTCCACCACAGGAGGCCCCTTTTCCTCGAGCACCTCAAACAGGTCGGCAGGTACGCCTTCCACAGGGGCTATTTCGCCAGGGTCCTGCCGGATACGTCCTTGAGGCCCTCGTACTTCGTGCCGAGCCTCTTTGTGCTCTGGCTCGTCC